>Ga0180432_10001566_pt1 | contig 36026 bp, 13 predicted proteins | sample SS_ome_10_FD_132414 | JGI IMG/M metagenome (GOLD analysis project Ga0180432, IMG submission 132414) | Hypersaline lake sediment archaeal communities from the Salton Sea, California, USA - SS_1_MS_2 metaG | ecosystem: Environmental > Aquatic > Non-marine Saline and Alkaline > Hypersaline >... | reverse complement strand
GTCGGTGAGAACGGCGCCGGCAAGAGCACGCTCATCAAGATCATCACGGGCATCTACCGGCCGGATCGAGGGCGGATCATCTGCAACGGCGAAACGCTCCATTTCCGCAGCTACCGGGACAGCCTGGACAAAGGCATCGACATCGTCAACCAGGAAATCCAGGTCATCCCGGACAGCAGCGTTGCCGAGAACATCATGCTCGACAAGATGATCACCTATGGCAAGTCGGGCATCATTAACTGGCGGGCGGTCAATGACCGCGCCCGCAGGTACATGGACAAGGTCGGCCTGGATCTCGCGCCGACAACGGTCATCAAGGACCTGAGCGCCGCCCACAAGCAACTCGTTCAGATTGCCAAGGCGCTGGCTGCCGAGGCGAAGTTCCTGCTGTTGGACGAGCCCACCAGTTCCCTGACGGAGCACGAGGCAGAGGGCCTGTTCGCGATACTCCGGCGGCTGAAGGAACAAGGCACAACCATCGTTTTCGTCACACACAAGTTCGAGGAAGTCTTTGCACTGTGCGACAAGGTGAGTGTCCTTCGCGACGGGCGGCTCGTGCGGACCGCCTCGACCGGGGACATCACGGCAGAGGACCTGGTCCAGCTCATGATCGGGCGTGAATGTACCGCCGAACACCTCGGCAGACTCGACGTGGATTGGAGCAGGGAACTGCTGCGTGCCGACCACGTCAGCCGCCGTGGAAAGACCCGTGACGTGAGCTTCACGCTGCACGAGGGCGAGGTACTCGGATTCTACGGCCTGGTCGGCGCCGGGCGCACCGAGCTGGCACGGGTACTGATCGGCGAAGATACGATCGACAGCGGCGCCGTGTACATCCGAGGCAGGAGGGCGCGGATCCGCAGCGTCGCCGACGGCCTGTACCGGCACCGCATGGGCTACGTCACGGAGAACCGTAAAGAGGAAGGCCTGCTGCTGTCGGCCCCCGTCCGCACCAACATCACGGTCACCATCTGGAGCAAGATTGTCCATGCGCTGACACGAAGGATCAGCCGCCGGCAAGAGCGCCAGATCGCCGCGGGCATGGTCCAATCACTCGCCATCAAGACCTCCGGGCTCGAACAGCGGACCGAGGACCTGAGCGGCGGGAACCAGCAGAAGGTGAGCATTGCAAAGTGGCTCGCGGCCGACTGTGACATTCTGATCGTTGACGAGCCCACTGTCGGCGTGGATGTGGGCGCCAAGGCCCAGATACACAAGCTGATCTGGGACCTGGCGAAGAGGGACAGAAAGGGCATCATCCTCATCTCGTCCGACATGCGGGAGATCATCAGAGTGGCCAGCCGCATCCTCGTGTTCCGGGACCACAGGATCGCCGCGGAGATAGAGAACGTCGACCATGAGACCAGGACCTATGAAAGCGTCAGCGCGGAGATTGGGAAGTTCTTGAGCTGAAGCGGCGTCGAGAACACGGCGTGATACGGAGCGTACAGGTGAACGACGGGAAGACGGATAGTCCGGCCAGGCGATCTGACACGCCGGAACTTCTGAGTGGCAGGACGATTGGACTGATCGTCTCGACGGGCATCCTGGGGTGTGTCCTGGCGGTACAGTCTCCCCACTCCTTCCTCACGAAGGACGCGATGTTCTTCCTTTCGCGGCAGATCGGCCTGGCCGCGCTGATCGCGCTGTCGCAGGCCGTGTGCCTGACCGTCGGTGGCATGAACCTCTCCGTGGGCGGGATCGGCAGCATTACGACGGTGGTGCTGGGCCTGTCGCTTCAGAACTGGGGCCTCCCCACGTCACTGGCCGTGGCCGTCGCCTTGAGTGTCGGCGTTGTCGCCGGCGCCCTGAACGGCGCCATTATCACGAAGCTCAAGATCGATTCTTTCATCGTTACGCTCTCCATGATGTTCGTGTACATGGGGCTGCGGTCCGGTATCTCCGGGGGCGCACCCTATGAGGTGAGCGATTCGTTCGGCCTGATCGGGCGCGGGCACGTGTTCGGCATCTCCTACGTGTTTGTTGTGGTGGCCGCCGTGCTGCTTGCCGCGGGGTACATGTACCGATGCACGATGTTCGGGCGGCATATGTTGGCCACCGGCGGAAACGCGGACGCGGCCAGGCTGTCCGGCATCAACACTGACAGGACCGTCTTCAGGGCCAACGTGCTGTCCGGCTTCCTGGCGTCGCTGGCGGCGGTTCTCTACGCGTCGAGGAACCTGTCCGCAGCGCCCGAGACCGGCGACGCCTGGCTCATCATATCCTTTGCCGTTGCCATCATAGGGGGGACGGGCCTGAAGGGTGGTGTCGTCTCCGCGCTGGGAATCTTCATGGGGGCCACCATCTTCACGTTGATCGAGCACGGGCTGGTCCAGTTCAAGCAGGTCCCGCCGGCGTTTATGAGGTCTTTCCTCGGTGGCCTCATCCTGCTCGCCGTCATCGTCGACAGAACACGTGAGATCGTTACCGAAAGGAGGCGGCGGCAAGCTCCGCCCGCAGCGGAATGAGCCCATCCTGATCCCCGACGGCAAGAGCCACGGGGAGCCATAGCCGTCCCAGGGAGACACCATGTACATTGCATTCAGACACTCAATTGCGTTGGTCCTGCTGGTCTCGACAGCGGCCCTGGCCGCACCGGCGGCGGACAAGGACATGAAGGTCGACCTCGTGCAGGACATGCACTGGACTACGTCACACTTCGCCATGACCAACTGGTTCTACAAGTACAAGTGGTCCGAGCCGGCGGCGCAGATCGCGATCCTCGCCGAGCGGGGCTACGACAGCGTCATGCTCTCGCTCAAGGACGATCCGAGGCGGTGGAGAATGCTGCCGGCCTACCTCGAGGCGATGAAGAAGCACAAGGTGCGACTGGCCGCCATTCACGCGCGGTTCTACATCGAGGACGGGACCTACCCGAAGGTCATCAAGGACAACCTGCCGCTGTTACAGGACACCAAGGTCGTGCTCGTCCCTTCGGTCGGCAGCCGAAAGAAAATGAAACGAGATGACCCCAAGGCCGTCGAGATGGCCGTGAAGGTCCTCCGCGAGATGTCCGCCGACGCGAAGAAGTTCGGCCTGGGCGGGATCGCCCCCTACATGCACATCGGCAACTGGATCGAGACGATCGACGACAACCTGCGGATCGCAAAAGCGGTGGACCGACGAAACGTTGGCGTGATGTTCCACCTGCACCACTGGCAGGCCGTCGGCAACCGAAAGCAGGACAAGCTTGCCGCCGACCTGGTCAAGGCCAAACCCTACCTCATGATCGTCGTCATCCAGGGCACCGATAAGGACAAGGCCACGCACAAGATCGTCGGCGAAGGCAGCTTCGACATGGTCCCGCTGGTCCGCACGCTAGGCCGGATGGGCTATCGCGGACCGCTCGGGACGATGGGTTACACCCAGCGCGGCGACATCCCCGGAAAACTGAAACGTGCCTACCAGGCCTGGCTCAAGATCAAGCAGGCGGCAACGAAGGCAGGGGCCGGTAATCGGTAGCCCGTAGCCGGTGGTCCGGTCACGTGCCGTCAACACTACTTGTTGGGCCGGTACTTTGGATTGGGCTTGGGCATCTGGACGTTGGCCTCCTTGCGCCATCGGTGGAGCAGTTGGCGCAGTTCGTTGGCCTTGTCGGGCATCTTGGCCGCCAGGTCGGTCTTCTCGCTGAGGTCTGCCTTCAGGTTGTACAGTTCCACACGGTTGTCCTCGAGGAACTCGATCAGCTTCCAATCGCCCTTGCGGATCACGCTGCACGGCCTGGCCGATTCGGGGTGGCCCGGGCCGATGTAGTTGGGGAAGTGCCAGTACAGCGCGTCGCGCTCGAGCGTCCCGCTCTGCTTGAGCAGGGGCACGATGTTCACGCCGTCCACGTGCTGCCGGGGCCGGGGGGCCAGGCCCGCCATGGCGAGAATCGTCGGATAGAAGTCCGTGCTGATAACCGGCACACTACATTTGGAGCCCCCCTTGACCACGCCGGGCCACTTGACAATCAGCGGCACGCGGATGCCGCCCTCGTAGAAGTTGCCCTTGTTGCCTCGCAGGGGGCGGGCCGACGTGATCCGGCCGTGCCCGCCGTTATCCGACGTGAAGATGACGACCGTGTTGTCGGCAATGCCGAGGTCGCCAAGCTTCTTCATCACGCGCCCGACGGATTGATCGACGCTTTCGATCATGGCCGCGTATTTCGCGTTGCCGTGACGCTTGGTTTTAGGTTTCTTCCGGTACTTGTCGATGATCTTCTTCTTCGCCTGGATGGGTGTGTGGACCGCATAGTGGGACAGGTAGAGGAAGAAGGGTCGCTTCTTGTTCTTGTCGATGAACTTGACGGCCTCGTCGGTCAGCCGGTCTGTGAGATACTCGCCGGGTTTGCCGTCCGGGAGGGTCTTCCAGCGGACCCGGGGGTGTTTGGGTGTCATTCGCCAGGAGCCGTTGTACGGATAGAAGTAGTTGCCCGGGTTGCCCATGTTGTTGCCCCCGACGTTGACGTCGAAGCCCTGGTCCTCGGGGTAGAACCCTTTGTCCCAGCAGACGTGCCACTTGCCCATCGACGCGGTGACGTATCCGCCTTCTTTCAAAGCCTCGGCAATGGTGACCTCCTCCAGCGGGAGGTTCTTGGTGTAGATTGCCGGCAGCAGCGGCAGGGGCCCCTTGTGCCGAAACGCCCCCTGGATCGGGATGGCGTGCGTGATGTGCAGGCGCCCGGGGTACTTGCCTGTCAGAATGCTTGCCCGGGTGGGCGAACAGACGCAGCAGGCGGCGTAGGCGTCGCTGAACCGCATGCCCCGCTCTGCCAGCCGGTCGATATTAGGCGTCTCGTAATACCGGCTGCCGTAACACCCCAAATCCGTCCAGCCTAGATCGTCGATCAGGAAGAAGACGACGTTCGATTTACGATTTACGATTGACGATTTACGATTTGGATTGGCGTTGGCGCTGGTGGATGGTCGCGAGCCTGTCAGGGCGGCCAGGGCCACGCCCACGCGCTTCAGGACGTCACGGCGCTTCATTTGCAGTTCTCCCATCGATCCATTTCGGCAGTTGGCCGTCGCCGGTCTTGGTTCCTTTCAGGACCCAACTCAGGTTGAAGCGGGCGACTTTCGACCCGCCGCTTTCGAAATGGAGGTAGATCCAGCCCTTGCTCTTGGTCCCCGGCCGGCCGGCGGCGAGGGATGAATAGGCGAACGCGCCTTCAAAGACCAGCCGCTTGATCGGCCAGGTCTTGCCGCCGTCGAAGCTGGCCCAGACGGTACCATGGTGCCGGCCCTTGGGGCTTTCGATGTTGCTGAAGATGAGGACGTCCCTGTCCTTGACCGGCAGGCGGACCAGCCCGCCCATGAGCCCGTAGTCCCTGCACTGGTCGCCGTCGGGCAGCACCTGGCAGATGGCCAGACCCTTCCAGGTCTTGCCCCCGTCGCTGCTGCAGGCCGTCCACCGCCGGCGCGGGTTCACACCTTCCGGCGCCCAGTGCCGGCGGGAGTTGTAGTAGATGCTTCCGTCGGACAGTTCGGCGACCGTGGCTTCGCCGGTGCCCATGGCGCCGAACGGATCGCTGGCGTGCCAGGTCTTGCCCCCGTCGTCGCTGTAGACGGCGCTGGTGTACATTCTGTGCCAGCGGGACCGCTCGTTCTTTCCCGCGTACCACCGGGCCGGTCTGAGCAGGCGGCCCTTGTGCTTACCGTGCCGCAGTGTAATGCCGTGCTCGTTCATGCACATGGACAGCACGTTGCCGTTCTTGTCCGGCTTGATCCGGACGTCCATCTTGGCCCATGTCTTGCCGTGGTCCAGGCTGCGGTAGACGGTCAGCGGCGCCGGCGGGTGCTTGCTCTCGGTGAAGACGAGGACCTGGCCGGTGACGTCGTCCACGATCGCCCCGCCGCTGTTGAGCCCCTTTCCCAGCCTGATCTCAGGGCCCCAGGTCTTCCCGCCGTTGTCGCTGCGGCGGACCCGGACGTTGCCCCATCCCCAGACGGCCAGCACCGTGCCGTCCGTCGCGGTGACCACGTTGGGCAGTCTCTCGTTCTTGAAGACCGGTTGAATGCCGATTGCCGGGTCGCCCAGGAACGGGTCGAGTTTGCCTTCGGTCGGCCGGCTTGGTGGGGCGTTCTTGACGGTTCCCGGCGGTGTTTCGCCGACCTCCAGTACGGGCGAGACCTGCTCCTTCGTCGGCAGTTTCTCTAGGTCGGACGCCTTGAGGCGCAGGTGCAGGGCCCGTTTCCAGCGGTGGGGGACTAACAGGTGGAGGTCCTGCCCGTCGGCGAACATGTCCATGTAGGAGCACTGGTGGTTGTACCAGTCGTTCTGGCGCGCGGGGGCCAGGGCGTTGGCGAAAACGAATCGCGGCTCGGACCAGGTGCGGCCCCGATCGGCCGAAAGCGACACCCAAATCTCACTGCGGTCGGCCTGCTTGAAGTGCCTCCCGGAGTGGCGATTGTGGTGGAACGCGATGAGCGTCTTGCCATCGGGGTGGCCGAACAGCATGGGCGGGGCGTCGGGGTGGACCAGGGGTGTCGGCTTCGGATCGGACCAGGTCTTGCCGTCGTCGCTGGACCGGATTTCCCAGAGATGCCCTTCGCACGTTCGGGCGAGGATCATGACCTTGCCGCCGCCGAGATTGATTGGGCGGGGCTCGTCCATGCGCTCGAACTTCTTGAGGTGCCACCCGCCGGGTCGGGGCTTGGGATGCACCGTCCATGTCTTGCCCTTATCGTCGCTCCGCAGCACGTACGCCCGTGTGATGACCGGCGGGGTGGGCTTTCGGGTCCAGCGGCCCTCGTGCGAGCCCAGCAGCCACGTGCCGGCGTCCGTCTCGCACATGCGCATCACCGACATGCCGAGGAAGTCCGGATCGTTGGCCGGGCGGATCAGCGTGACCTTCGACCAGGTGTACCCGTCATCGTCGGAGGTCCTGAAGCCTATCGGGCAGTTCTCGCGGCCTTCGCGCTTGCCCTCGATGGGCTGGGTGCCGAAGGCGTAAATCCGCTTCGTGCCGCGGGGGATCAGCGGTATGAACCCGTGCTGGCTGTAGTTGATGTCAAAGGCCGCCTTCGGGCCCGTCCAGGTTTTGCCTTTGTCGGCCGAGCGGTAGGCGATCATCGTGTTGACTTTCCCCTTCCTGCCGCCGTAGTGCCTGCCCTCGGGGAACATCAGCAGGTAGTCGCCTCCGGGCGTGATCGTCGCGCGGGTTTCGTAGAGGTTCGTCTTGGATTCGTGGACCACCTGCCCGTCGACCGCCCGCGCGGTGAGAAGCCCCAGACGTCGCCGGACAACCAGCGACTTTGGCGGGGAGGCCAGATCGATCGTCCTCCCGCCGACGGTGACTGTATCGGCGAGTCTCTCGCCTGCCCGGGCGGGTTCCGTGACGTCCCGACCCATCGCCTTGATCGTTGCCTGAGTCACGGGCATCGTATTGCCGGCGGCCGAGAACTCGTAGACCCGAACGTCCGCCCGCCAGGGCCGGATGGCAACGGCCGGAATCGATGTGAGGCGGTACTTCCCCTGGTGGACCTGCTTGCCGTCGATCAGGAACGTCAACACGTCGCCCCGCCGGACGACCTCGGCGTCGAAGGGCTTCCCGGGCGTGATCAATTCCGTCGCGTCGCCCAGCAGTCGGGTCCGTCCGAATTGGCGGCCCTCGACGAACAGCCGCTTGCCCCGCCCGTCGAACCCGAAGTGGTTGGCGCCGATCATCAGGGAGGCGGCCGTGCCGCTGAGCTGCTGCAGACTCAGCCGTACGCGAACGCGAAAGTCCCCGGTCCCGAGGGTCTTGGCGGCGATCAGGACGTTGCCCGTCCCCCCACAGGCCAGGGCGCCGTGTTCGGGCGTCCACTTGGCGCCGACGTGACGGGCGGCGAGGGCGCTGCCCTTTACGACAAACACCGCCTCTTTGGCCGCGGCCGGGCCGACACACAGCACGCTCGCAACCAGAGGGGCAATCAGTAGGCTCGTCTTCATCAGGTCATCCCTTCTCTTTCACGGCACATCACGCTCGATCGCTTTGGCCGGCTGTTGGTTGCCGTACTGCTGTCCGCATCGCCAGATTATACGGCGGGTGCTTCGGCGGCAACCGGAATGGCTGGTGATCGCAGCTTGGCTTGGGGATGGCTTTGCGGTACAAACGGAACGCCGATGCCGAAGGGAGATACGCATGAAGCCCATTACTCACGTGATTGTCGTGCTAGGGGTGCTGCTCGCCGGGGCGGGCGCTTCGGCCGAATCGTCTGAAGACATCCTCCAGTGGTCCTCGCTGCCGGCCCTGCCCGACCTGGCGGACGGCGGCAAGCAGATCGGCGTGGCCGGGCCGTTCGCCGGGGTCCACAACGATGCGCTGATTGTCGCCGGGGGAGCGAACTTCCCTCAAGGCCCGCCGTGGCATCCGCTGCCCGACGGGAAGAAGTCGCCCAAGACCTACCACGACCGGATCTTCGTGCTCGTCAAGGCCGAGAAGGACGACCCGGGCGCTGTGGTCGAAACAGCCCCCCACGGCGAGGCGATCGAAGACGGCCAATGGTACACGTGGGCGGCCGTCGAACAGAAGCTCGACCGCCGGCTGGCCTACGGCGTGTCCATCGCCACGCCCGACGGCCTGGTCTGCGTCGGGGGCGAGCAGAAACGCACGGACCAGGCCGGCAAGACGGTCACCGAGTGCTTCGCCGACGTGTTCGTCCTGAAGTGGGACGCGAAGAACGGGCGGATCGTCACGTCCGACAAGCTGGTCGGCCCCGACGACGACGCGGGCCAGGTCGCTCCGCTGCCGCCGCTGCCGGCCGCCACCGCGTACGCCGCCGGCGCCCTGGTGGGCAAGACGATCTACGTGGCCTCGGGCGCCGGCGCCGACGGCAAGGCGACCAGGAACTTCTGGGCGCTGGACCTGTCCAAGAAGACCGACGCCGAGACGTTCGTCTGGCGGGCGCTGCCGTCCTGGCCGGGCCCGGCCCGCGTGACGGCCGTCGCAGCCGCACAGAGCGACGGGCTGACTGACTGCTTCTACTTGTTCAGCGGGCGCGACGTGGGACCCGGCGAGGTTCCCGTGATCCTGACTGACGGCTACCGCTACCACCCGAAGGACAAGTCGTGGAAGAAGTTCGCCGACGTGAGACTCAAGGACGAGCCCCCGCGGGCCGTGATGGCCGCTACGGGCATCGGGTGGGGCGCAAACCACATCCTGGTCTTCGGCGGGGCCGATGGAAAACTGTTCCTTGAGCTGGACGGCCTCGACCGAGAGATCAAGGCCCTCAAGGCTGACGCCGAGAAGCAGACCGACCCGGCCGAGCGGGACAAGCTGCTGGCCGAGGCCAAGACGCTCAACGACAGGAAGGTCACGATCCTCGACGGGCACAACGGATTCAGCCGGGACGTGCTGGCGTACCACACCATAACGGATACGTGGGTCAACGTCGGCCGGCAGCCGACCAAGAACCAGGTGACGACCACCGCCGTGCAATGGGGCAAGGCGATCGTGATTCCCAGCGGTGAGATCCGCCCCGGCGTGCGGACGCCGCAGATCAACAAGGTCACCGTGCCCTCGCGCGCCCGGTTCGGACTGCTGAACTACGCCGTACTCGTGGCGTATCTGCTGGCGCTGGTGGGGATGGGCCTGTTCTTCTGGCGGCGGGGAAAGACGACCGACGACTTCTTCAAGGCCGGCGGCCGCGTCCCCTGGTGGGCCGCGGGCATCAGCATCTTCGGCACCCAGCTCAGCGCCATCACGTTCATGACTATCCCTGCCAAGACGTTCGCCACCGACTGGCGGTACCTGATGGGCAACATGGCGATCGTGATGGTCGCGCCGTTCATCGTCCTGTTCTACCTGCCCTTCTTCCGTCGCCTGAAGGTGACCACGTCGTACGAGTACCTGGAGAAGCGCTTCAATCTCGCCGCCCGCCTGCTGGGCAGCGTCATGTTCATGCTGTTCCAGTTCGGGCGCATCGGGATCGTCCTGTACCTGCCCTCGCTGGCGATGCATGTGGTCACGGGCATGCCCGTCAGTGTGTGCATCGTGCTGATGGGGGTCCTGTGCATCTTCTACACCGTGCTGGGCGGCATCGAGGCGGTGATCTGGACCGACGTGCTGCAGGTCATCGTCCTCATGGGCGGGGCACTGCTGTGCCTGGCGCTGATCTCCTTCCAGGTGCCCGGCGGGTGGAACGAGGTCAACAGCATTGCCGAGTCGGCAGGGAAGTTCCGGACCTTTGACTTCCGCTTCGACGTGACCACGGCCACGTTCTGGGTGCTGCTCATCGGCGGTTTCGGGCAGAGCCTCGGCAGCTACGGCGCGGATCAGACCGTCGTGCAGCGTTACCTGACGACGAAGGACGAGGCCGCCGCGAGGCGGAGCATCTGGTGCAACGCCATTCTGTGCATCCCGGCGTCGCTGCTGTTCTTCATGATGGGCTCAGCGTTGTTCGCATTCTTCCGAACGCATCCCGGGCAGCTCAATCCCGGGCTGGACAACCCGGACGCGATCTTCCCGTTGTATATCGTCACGCAGTTGCCGCCCGGGGTGGCCGGGCTGCTGATTGCCGGCGTGTTCGCCGCGGCCATGAGCAGCCTCGACAGCAGCATGAACTCTGTGGCCACCGCCGTGACCACCGACTTCTACCGGCGATTCAAGCGCGACGCGCCCGACCGGTCGTGCCTGAGGCTGGCGCGATGGGTGACGGCCGTCATCGGCGTGCTGGGCACAGCGTTTGCCCTGGCGATGGCCCAGTGGGACATCAAGTCGCTGTGGGACCAGTACGCGGTGGTGCTGGGGTTCTTCCTGAGCGGTCTGGCGGGCCTGTTCATCCTGGCGATCTTCACGCGTCGGCCCGGGGGTCTGGCCGCCGTGACGGCCCTGGTCGGCAGCACGGCCGTGCAGGTCCTGCTCAAACAGTCCTACGCGATGCACCCCTTTGGCTATGCCGTCAGCGGACTCGTCTCCTGCGTGATCATCGGCGTCCTGGTCGGCACGGTCCTGCCGGAGAAACGCAAGTCCCTGGCGGGCTTGACGATCCATACCATCGGCCAGGCCGACGCCGACGGCAGTACGTAGGGCGGATTCGCCGCGCGACGCCCTTCGATCCGCGGCCCAGCGCTCAGACCAGCAGGAGCAGACCGCCGGCAATCAGGCCGAGAATGTAGCCCAGGACCTGGATGGCCCCGAGATGGCGGGCGCTGGCGTCGTTGATCATCTCGTGCACCTTGGGCAGTTCCATGCCCTTGATGGCGGACTCGGCCCGGCCGGCCACGTCAAAGTGGTCCTTGATCACCTCGATGCCTTCGCTCTCCAGCCAGGCCTTCGCATAGGGCCCAACGGATGGCATGCCCTTTTCGGCCAGCCAACGCCAGAACTTCCTGTTGTCGGCGATGTGGTGCCCCACCTCCGGCAGCTTGCGCCGGAGGTGCGCTTCAACGATGACGCCGACGAAGTCAGACGTTTGTACCTGGAGTTTCCTGATCGCCGGTGCGGTGTCGCTCTTGCGCATGTCCGCGCGCATCCCATCGACGAGATTCTGCACCCCGGCGATGATCACGGCACGGGTCGAGCGGTCTCCGATCGTCTGTTTGACCTGCTCGCGAACCGCCGCCCAGTCCAGCCCGCCCGTCCACTCGGCAAACGAGAGAAAGGCCTTCTTCCAGAAGCCGCGCGTCTTGTATCGCTCGGCCATCTGCTGAAGCAGCCGCACGATCCGCGGCACCAGTTGCCGCAGCGTCCGTACCGCCCAGTCGGCCAGTTGATTCGTGTTCTTCTCGGTCCTCAGCCAGGGATCGATGACCTTGTCGAAGAGCACGTCCAGGTTCTCTCGGTTGACGTTGTCCTTCACGGCCTGTCGGAGGAAGGCCATGATCTCAGGCATCTGGTCTTCGACAATGCCGGGGAGCTTCTCCCGGAGCATGGGGCCGATGGCGAACTGGAGATTGCTTTGAAGGTCTTCGTCGGCCAGGGCGCGCTCCATGAGCTTGCCCACTTCGTCGGCGATGGTCTCGGGGGTGAGCAGTTCGTCTGCGATCTGGCGGCCGGCCTTGGCGGCCAGTTCGTCCCGGTGCTTGGGGATCAGCCCCTGTCGCCAGAAAGGCACGATGCCCGCCGGATGGTCGTCCTCGCGATCGTAGGGCCGAAACAGCATGGTGATGGCGATGAGGTTGGTGAGATATCCGACGGCCCCTGCGAGCATGATCGGCAGGACATACCACCCCAGCCAGGCCGGGTACGGTACGTCGGCAAGTCGCACCGCGGCCAAAGCGCCCATCAGTGCCAGCGCAAGCAGGGACAGGCTCATGCAGACGACCTCGGCCAGCGCCCAGGTGGGCACTTCCCGTCGGCGGATACGTCCCAGCCGGTCCGCATACCACGACACCACGTAGAGCGGTATCTTCAGCAATCGCATGGCACCTTTATGAACTGGCTCCTGCAACGTGTCAACGACCGTTCTCCACAGGCGTGGTGCCATGGTCCTGACGCGAAGCGGAGGGACATGCCCTTGTCGCGCCCGGGCATGCCCCCACGCTGCGCGTGGGAGCATGGCACCGCAACGTTGACAAGACCTTCCCGGCTTGGTACGCACGCCGTGTCAGACTCCCCGACACCCAGTCACCCGACGTGTGAAGGAAGGAGACGCGAGATGGCACAGTACCTTCTGGCCCACGACCTGGGCACGTCCGGGAACAAGGCGACGCTCTTCGACGTTGACGGCACCATGGTCGCCAGCCGGACATCCGCCTACGAGACCAACTTCTTCAACACCAACTGGGCCGAGCAGAGCCCGGCCGACTGGTGGCGGGCGGTGTGCGACTCGTCTCAGGGTCTCCTGACCGATGTTGACGCCGGCGACGTGGCCGCCGTGGCGCTGAGCGGACAGATGATGGGCTGCCTGCCGGTCGACAAGGAAGGCCGCCCGCTCAGGCCGTCCATCATCTACTGCGACCAGCGCGCCACAGCCGAGGCCGATCGCTTGATCGAGACGATCGGCCCGGAGGCCTTCTATGCCATCGTCGGGCATCGCGTCAGCGCGTCGTACTCGATAGAGAAGTTGATGTGGCTCAAGGCGAACGAGCCTGAGGTCTACGGTGCCACGGCTTGTATGCTCAACGCCAAGGACTACGTCAACTACCGGCTCACCGGCCGGATCGCGACGGACTTTTCTGACGCCTCGGGCACGAATGCCTTCGACCTGAACACGTTCGCGTGGTCCGAGCCGGTCCTCGCTGCCGCCGGCGTGGATGCGGCGATGCTTCCGGACCCCTGCGCGTCAACCGACGTGCTCGGCACGGTGACCGCCGCGGCGGCCAAGGCGACGGGGCTGAAGGAAGGCACGCCCGTGGCCGTCGGCGGGGGGGACGGCAGTTGTGCGGCCGTCGGGGTAGGCTGCACGCGCCCGGGCATGGCCTACGGTTACGTCGGCTCGTCGTCGTGGATCGCGATGGCGTCCGAGAAGCCGATCGTGGACGAGCAGATGCGGACGATGAACTGGGCGCACGTGGTGCCGGGGTACCTGCACCCGGCCGGGACGATGCAGACGGCCGGGGCCGCCTACCAGTGGGCCAGGAACCAGATCTGCCTCGCCGAACTTGCCGAGGCCGACGCCAGGGGCGTCAGCGCCTACGAACTGATCGACGAGCAGATCGCCCAGTCCCCGCCCGGCGCGAACGGCCTGGTCTTCCTGCCGTATCTCCTTGGCGAGCGCACCCCCTGGTGGAACCCCAATGCTCGCGGGGCGTTCGTCGGCCTGACGTTGGCCCACACGCGGGGCGATATCCTCCGCGCCGTGCTCGAAGGCGTGACCTACAACCTCTGCATCATCGCCGACATCCTCCGCAGCCACGTGCCCTTCGACAGCCTGACCGTGATCGGCGGGGGGGCCAAGAGCCCCATCTGGCGCCAGATGATGGCGGACGTCACCGGCTGCCGCGTCCAGAAGCTCAGCGTGCTGGAAGAGGCGACCTCGATGGGCGCGGCGGTGACGGCCGGTGTCGCCGCAGGCGTGTTCGGTGACTTCGACGTCGTCCAGCGCTTCATCGGGGTGGACGAGGTCCACCAGCCCGGGCCGGAGGCGGTCAAGCAGTACGACAAGATCAAACCCATCTTCGAGAACTGCTACCGCGCGCTGGTCGACGTATACGAACAACTGGCGGGGTTATAGGGGGCCCCAAGCCAGGGATCCCAATCCCTGGGACGGATCGAGGAGATCGAGCACATCCAGGGACGCGCACCTGTCGGACCGTTCAAGAAGGTCAACAGCCCCCAGGGATTGTGATCCCCGGGTTTGGGGTGCAGACCCCCGGGACGGATCGGGGAGATCGAACGCACCCAGGGGCGCGAATCCATCGGACGGCTTGAGTAGATCGACAGAACCCGGGAACGACGATCCCAAGCCCGGAGAGGCAAATCCCTGGGACGGATCAAGAAGACCGTACGCGGCCAGGGGCGCGTATCCAACGGACCGTTCAAGTCGATCGGCAGAACCCGGGGACTGCGATCCCAAGACCTGCCGTTGCGGCCCCTCAGGCGCCGCGGTGCCGAGCCCGGACGCATCGTGCCCGCGATGGTCCCATACGAGCAGCAGGTCGGACGCGTTGACCGTGCCGTCGCCGTTGACGTCCGAACGCGTCTGCTCGACCCCGGCGGTGGCCGACTGGCCGCGGTAGTCCCACACGCCGAGCAGGTCGAACGCGCCGGTTTCGAAGTCGCCGTTGGCGTCCCCGACCAGGCACGTCATCACGCGGTCGTTGTCGCCGGCCAGGGCGTTGCCCGCCATGTCCGTCACGCCGGTCAGAGCGACGAGATACCTGGCGGCGTCCGGCAGCACCGGGCCGAGCACGACCTGGCCCTGGTGGGGCGCGCGGTTCGAGACGTCAGCCGTGACGCCCGAGAGGTCCATCGCCCCGCCGGCATCCGTTCCGGCCAGGACCACCGACGCGGCCGACAGGTTCACCGCTTCGGAGAACGTCAGCACCAGCGTGGTGATACCGGCGTTTCGCGGCTCGCAGAACGACCCGTCATCGGGGATCGCCAGCAGCAGTTCGGTCCCGTTGTGGCCGGCTGCGCTGTACCACGCATCGAGAGTCGGGGCCTGGGTATCGCGCGACGCGCCCGGCGTCGGGTCCAGCGCCGCCCAGGAGGCCGCATCGTCGCCCCACGCCCCGGCGGACCTGCGATTCAACGACATGGAGTCGGTCTGCGGTTCAGTCGGCCAGGGCGGCTGGGAACCGTAGATCACCTGGTCGACCAGCAGGTACGGTACGAAGTCGACGTTGTCGACCGGCGGCTGGTCGGGCCGCTCCAGGCGGACCGTCTCTCCGGCGTCGTTCAACTGCCCGTTGTACGGGCCGACGATCTGTACGCCCGACCCGACCAGATTGTAGCGGGTCTCGAAGTCAGCCAGCTTGTCCGGCTCGAGGTCCGGGTCGAACGGCACGACGACCAGCCGCTCGCCCGCGGCCAGCGACGTACCGGCCGCGGCGCCCGTGGCAAAGGCGCAGCCCTCGACCGTCCAGGGATAGTCCCTCTCGGCCTCGTCGACGATATAGGTCTCCCAGAGGTTGACGCCCTGGTCGGTGGGGTTCCATATCTCGATGAACTCGAGGTGGTCGGCGTCGGCTCCTCCGGGCCCATCCGGATCCTCGGGATAGTAGTGGATCTCGCCGATGATCACGGGGCCCACGCGCGGGCCGGTGTTGGCCGAGCCGAGGGTCAACTCGGCCATCGGATACGGCCGCCCGGTCGCGTTGGGCCAGCGCCCGAACGACTCGCCGTTGGCGGCGGCCCGGAACGCGAGGTGGTCGGCGAAGTGCGTCAGCGTGCCGGTCGCGTCGGCCTGCATCAGCCACACATCGTCTCCGTACGCTCCGCTCAGGGCAAAGTCCTTCGGGTCATCGTTGCCGGGGTCCGGATCGAGCCCGGTGGAGTTGAAATCATACTCGTCGAAGGTCACGTACTGCCCGGCGAGGATGACCGTGCCGTCGGGGAGGCGGAACTTCTTGTAGTCGCCGTTGTCCTCGCTCCACGCCCAGCCCCAACTGTCGCTGAGGTACCATCCGCCGACGTCGACGTCGCCGCCGGTGGTGTTGTGCAGTTCGATGGTATCGACCTGGGGCAGGTCGGTATGTGTGAGCACTTCGTTGACGACAATGCCGGTTTCGGTCTCGGGCGCCGCTGCGGGTGTCCCGCCGTAGGCCACGCTGGACCGCCAGTTGTCCGGATCGTTGTAGTCCCCGCCGGGGTCGATGATTTCGAGGGCTGCCCCCTTGCCGTCGGCGCGGTTCGGCCAAGCGCCCGAGTCGTTGTAGGCGAACTCGAGGACAACCGCGTCGAGGATGGTGTTGTCCAGCGTGATGCTCTCGCCCGTGTTGGACAGATGCATCGCGTCCTGGCCGACGCCGTATTCACCCCCAAGCGCGATCCCCGTCCCGTAGCGAGCCTCGAAAGCCGCCTGGTTGGCGGCCACCGCGACGCGGTCGCCGTCGGCCATCACGTGGCTGTCGAACGTCAGGTTGACGCCGTCGGCGAAGCGCACGCCACAGATATTGACAGGGTGTCCGCTGACGTTCTGCAGTTCGACGAACTCGTAATCGTCGTCCTGGAAGTCGGGGTCTTCGGGCGGCTGTGTCGCCAGTTCTCCGGGCGTAGGATCGTACGGGTGGTAGTTGATCTCGGTGATGGCCACGTCACCCGCTGCCACCAGCGGATTGACGAAGTACCGGCCGACCACGGGAGCGGACCAGTCGTCGCCGGTGGGGACGTAGCCTTGGTCCGCGGGCCCGTGGTTCTCGATATGGACCCGGGCGGTGATTTTCGTGTACTGGTTGATCGTGATTGGCCCGGCGGCGAGGACTGCCCCGGGGCTCATGCCCCCGCCGGGCGCCCGCGGATCGGTGCCGTCCGTCGTATAGTAGACCTGACCGACGGGTGATGACAGCGTGACCGTTGTGCCGGGCGTGACGACCGGACCGGCAACATCGAATGCGGGCTGTGCGAGCCACTGGCTGTCGACCCAGTTGACCCGCGTGGTCAGCCAGTCCTTCATGTGCTGGATCTCCCCCGCGAAGCCGCCGTAGCGCGCGGCAGACCAGCGGGCGTAGTCTCGCGGCGCCGCCTCGGCGAGTTGGGCGGCGTGTGCATCGATGGTCGCGTGGATGTTATCGAGGCTGAACACGCTTGCGCGCAGCGCGAACCAGCGGTCGATGTACCTCTGAACGACATCGGGGTCCTGGAACATCCTGGGCCACCAGTTCATGACCCGGCTGGAGTCGTTGAAGTACCTGGTCGAGTCGCCGGTCCCGTGCCACCAGGAGGGGTTGTTGTCGCGGCCGTCGGTGGAATCCAGCGCACGGTCGAAGTCCCAGATGGGCCCGGCCTCGAGCTTGCCGTCCTGCGTCTTGTAGTAGTACGTGCTGATCCGCAGCGCGTCGACGTTCATCGCGAGCATGTTGAGCAGGTTGTGGTCGACGAACGCATCGAGATCGACCCACGGGTCGTGCTGCCCGGTCGCCGCGGCATTGACCGTGTCTATGTACCCGTCGATGGTGCTGCGCTGGGCGGAGTTGGGGTTCTCCGGCTCGACGTACATGCCGGTCTTGTCCTTCTTCCAGGCGAACCCGCCTTCTACGGGCATCCCGCCGGCGCCGCTGCTCAAGGCCTCAATGTCGACGCGATCATCCCCGCGCTCGATGACCTCCATCACGGCGTAGACCCCGACATAATCGGAGGCCGTCACCGGCCCGCCGTTCCCGTTCAGGTACATCTCGACCCATCGTGTCCGGACGGCATACCGCCCGACCTGGTTGCTCAAGTCGTACATGAGCGAGTTGCTGATCAGCGCGCGGTCGTATCGGCTGGGGCCGTAGAAGATCCAGTCGGCTTCGCTGGGCATCCCGAGCAGGTCCAGCCTCCTGTCTTCGTTGGTCTCGTCCCAGAACTCGACGCGGTACTGCTTCTTGGGGAAGCCCGCGGAGGTCGACCCGCGAATGTGAATCCCCGCCCGCGTATCGATCGCACACGGATCGGTCAGCCTGGTTCGCCCGTCAGCGCCGGGCTCGAACACGACGACGACGCTGTCCCCAAAGCCGGAACTCTTGCCGGGCACGCCATCGCCGAACGTCTCTACAATCACGACAGGCAGGTTCGAACTGTCGTCCAGGATATCGGCGCCCAGATCGATGTACGTCTCGCCGACGAGGCGGCTGGACTTGCCGTTGGCGCCAATAGACACGGCCCTGATCATGGTGGTGTCGGTGATCGTCATCGGGCCGCTCCAGACAGCAGACGCCCCGTCGGGGACCGACTCATCGAGGGTGTAGTGGATCGTGTCGGTCGGGTAGGCGGCGGTCAGGTCGACGACGATCGAGTCCGTAAACGTGGTGCCGGCGACAGTAAACTGCGGCGACCTGGGTACGTCGTTGGCGTTGTCCCAGCCTGGAGTGGGCATGGTGAAGAAACGTTCGGCGCCCTGGCCGTCGATGCCGTAGGAGACATCCTCGTCCTGGACGGGGTAGTCTTCGTACGCGAAAACCACCGCGCCGTCGGCGTCCACCAGGGCCGCGTCCTCCCCGCCGCCGTCCTTCAGCTTGAAGTTCGCGTGCAGGAAGCCGTTCTCATCGAGGTCGGGGTCGGTGATGTCGTTGCCTGAGGCGAAGACCACCAGGTAGTCCTTGCCGTCGGGGTCGCCGGCCGGGGCCAGCGTGATCCCGTCAGGCAGCGTCCACTGCGTCGGGTCGTCGAGATCGTCGGTGAGGTGGTACCCGTCCAGCACGGCAGGTGCGTCGGTGGGGTTGTGGATCTCGATCCAGTCCGGGCTTTGGTCGTCGCCGACAAACGGATCGCCGGCGTCGTCGCGCGTTCGCGTCAGCAGGGCGGTGGTGTTGTCGGCCATGAACTCGGTGATCTGCAGCGGCGGCACGGCGGTCGTTTCGAAGGACAGCGACGGGGCGGCCCAGCCGGTACCCATGGTGTTCCGGGCACGGGCGGTGAAGTAGTACGTCGTCTCGGGCTCGAGACCGTCGACTGCGGCGACGAAGGGGCCGGACTGGACGTCGATCTCGATCGCGTTGGCCCAACCGTCCGGGTCCGTACCGCCGTTCACCCGGCCATAGTAGATGCTGACGAGTGGCGGGTCGTTGCCGGTGTCGGTCACCTCGCCGGCCAACTGGGCCGAGAACGCACCGACCTGCGCAGCGGGCAGATTCACCACGGACGGTGCGGTGGCGGCCAGCGTAGTGAACGATTCGGCGGACGGCGCCCACGCCGAGCCAAGCGCGTTGGCCGCGAACGAGGTGACATAGTACGTCGCGCCCTGCGTCAGGCCCGTGACGATCTGGGAGAAGGCGCCGGTCTGCAACCCCAGAGCGATCGCGTGATCCCACCTGCCGCCGTCCGTGCCGCCATTGGTCCGGCCGTAGTAGACGGTCACGTCCGGCGCCTGCCCTCCGGTGGTGGTGACCTCGCCTCGGAGTTCGGCGGCGAAGGCCTCGATGTTCTCCGCCGGAGCGTTAACGACCGCCGGCGGGCCGCTCGGGGCGTTCTCGATCAGGCGGATGCCGGCCAGGCCGTAGCCTTTGGGTCCGTCGGCCGTGCCCGACCCTACGCCAGGCGTCGGGCCCGTGTACTGCGTCGAGATAACCGAGAACTCGCCATCGGGCCCGGGGTCGATGTCCGTCCAGTTGGCGACGAAGCCCTGTCCGGCGGCGCTGTTATGTCCGGTCCAGAGGGCCACCTGGTTGGCATCCAGTCCGGTGGTGACCACGCCGTTGCCGGTGCTGTGGGCGGCCGTGAATGCCTCGGCGCCGTCAAGCGTGACCAACGTCCAGCGGTTCGTGTAGGTGGCGCTGCCGCGGACGGCGGTGCCGGCGAACTCGTACGTGTTGCCCGGGTCCAGGTTCTCGAACGAGTACGTGTACGAGTCACCGGCCTCGATCTCGACGCTGTTGCTGCCGAAAACGGACGTGAAATCGACGTAGCCTCCGAAGATATCGGCGGCGTCGGTGCCGGCGGCCGGATTGACGCCGTTGCCGCCCCAGTTCACTCCCACGGCATAGGTTGACACATGGACCGGGGTCTCTGCGCCGGTCACAATGTCCTTCAGCAGCCCGGCCGAGTCCCCGCCGGGGTTGTCCGTCCACACGGTGGTGTTGGCATGGGTCTGCGGTCCCGAGACGGCATCGTTGTAGGCGGTGAACCCTGACAGCAGCAGCCGCGGCTCGAGATCCTCGAACACCGCGCGCCGCGGAGATGTCGTCTGATGGGCCCGTGCCATACGCCTCCACCTCACACCTACCATATCACAAAGGGATACCGCCGGTCGCCTTGAATTCCGACGAAACACGAGCCCCAATACGCTATGCTCTGGGGGCGAAAGACGATTATAGGGAGTTGATCATGAAGTTGACCACGGGCATCATTCTGACGGGAGTTGCCGTTGCCTGGTTCGCGTCCCCGGCCGCCGGGGCGGACGACGCGAAGGACATCCTGGCTGCTTCGGGCGTGAGAGGCGGGGTGGTTGTGCATTTCGGCTGTGGCGACGGCAAACTGACGGCGGGACTGTGGGCCGGAGATGCGTACATTGTCCACGGCCTGGACGTCAAGCAGGCCAATGTCGCCGCGGCGCGAAAACGCGTACGGTCGCTCGGGCTGTACGGCAAGGTGTCCATCGCTCATCTGTCATCCAAGTGGCTGCCTTACGCGGACAACCTGGTCAACCTGGTGGTCGGCGAGGACCTCGGCGCCGTGGCAATGGCCGAGGTGATGCGCGTCCTGGCCCCGAACGGAGTTGCATACATCCGGAAGGGTGACACATGGAAAATGACCGTCAAGCCCTGGCCGAAGGACATCGACGAGTGGTCGCACTATCTGCACGACGCGACGAACAACGCCGTGGCACGCGACGCCCGGGTCGGCCCGCCGAAGCGGTTGAAATGGACCTGCGGGCCGCTCTGGGCTCGCAGCCACGAATTCAATTCCAGCCTCGCCGCCATGGTCTCCGCAGGCGGCCGCGTCTTCTACGTCTTCGATGAGGGCCTGACCGGCGTGACGGATGCGCCCATTCCCGAACGGTGGACATTGACCGCCCGGGATGCATTCAACGGCGTGCTGCTGTGGAAGCGGCCGCTGGCGAAATGGGGGACCGCCCAGTGGAGGAGCCGTGCCTTGCGGAGCGTCCCGGCGACGATTCCTCGCCGGATCGTGGCCGAAGGCGACCGGGTGTTTGTCACGCTGGGGTACACTTCGCCCGTATCGATTCTCGACGCCGCCACGGGCAAGGTCCTGGCGAGCTGTCAGGGTTCCGACGGCGCCCAGGAACTTCGCTGCCTGGACGGCGTGCTCCTGCTCAGAAAGGGCGGAAACACGATCATGGCCTTTGACGCAAAGAGCGGCAAGGAACTCTGGCAAGTGAAGGACAGCATCAATTCGCTGTCGCTGGCGGCCGGAGGCGGCAAGGTCTTCTATCAGACGGGCCGGGCAGTGACCTGCCGAGACCTGAAAACCGGCAAGAAGCTTTGGAAGACCCAAGCACCCGGCGGCGCACCACCGGCCCGCAAGCCGCGCACCAAGCAGGGCAGGAGGCCCCGCAGGACGCCGGCCTCGCTCGTCCTCGTGCACGGCGACCGCGTCCTGTTCAACGGCCCGCGGGGCCTGGAGGCGGTTTCGGCCGATACGGGCAAGACCCTCTGGACGGCCAAGGGGCAGCGCCTGGGCAGCGAGCCGTTTATCGCACAAGGACATCTCTGGCAACGTCATCGCGGCGGCATTGCCGGGCTCGACCTTGCCACGGGCAAATCGAAGAAGCAGATCGCCGCCGACGACGTCTTCACGCCCGGTCATCACCCCCGATGCTACCAGAGCAAGGCGACGGAGAACTACATCATCACGCCGAACCGCGGCGTCGAGTTCGTCAGCCTGACCGGCCGGCCCAACACGCAGCACGACTGGACCCGCGGGGCCTGCCGGTACGGCGTCATGCCCGGCAACGGCCTGCTCTACGTGCCGCAGCACCCGTGTTTCTGCTATCCCGGCGCGAAGCTGATCGGGTTCAATGCGTTGGAAGGCGGGCAGACGACGGCGCGCGAAACCGCAAGCGGCGACCGCCTCGAAAAAGGGCCCGCCTATGGCACAATCGTCAATCGTCAATCGTCAATCGTCAATTCCGATTGGCCGACCTATCGCCACGACGCTCGGCGGACGGGCGCCACGACGGCTGCCGTCCCGGCGAAGGTCGCCCCGCGATGGACGGTGGACCTCAAGGGCAGACTCACCCCGCCCGTGCTCGCCGGCGGGCGCCTCTACGTCGCTGCAAAGGACGAGCACACAATCTACGCGCTAAACGCCGGTGACGGCGCCGAGGCCTGGCACTTCACCGCCGCCGGGCGCATCGATTCGCCCCCGACCATTCATGGCGGGGCGGTCCTGTTCGGCTGCGCGGACGGATGGGTGTACTGTCTGCGGGCGTCGGACGGGGCGCTGGCCTGGCGGTTCGGCGCGGCGCCCGGGGACAGGCTGATCGTCGCCTTCGGGCAGTTGGAGTCCGCATGGCGGGTGCACGGCAGCGTGCTGGTCGCCAACGGTCTGGCGTACTTCACCGCCGGGCGCTCGACGTTTCTCGACGGCGGTATCCGCGTATTCGCACTCGACCCGGCCACGGGCAAGGTCGTCCACCGGACGCGTCTGGATACCTGGGCCGCGACGCGAGAGGACGCAAAGGGCAAGCCGTTCATACCGGGGTATCACATTGAGGGGGCCCTCTCGGACGTTCTCGTCAGCGAGGGCGGCCATATCTACCTCGGGCAGTACAAGTTCGACCTTGCCCTCAAGCGGCAGGACGTTCCCTATCTCCTGATAGATCGCAAGAAGCCCTCGCAAGCGATGGGCCTGGACGAACTGACCGGCAAACCGTACGTCCAGAACATGCAAACGCAGGAGAAGGATGAGGTCGTCCAGCGGAACTGGCAGTTGCGGGTTTGGCCGAAGCTGGCCCAGGAGCACAAGGCCAAGTACGGCGCGAGCAATCTCGGCGAGCGGACGATCGGGCGTCACGTGTTTGCGATAAGCGGCTTCCTGGATGATGCCTGGTACAACCGCACTTTCTGGATGTACTCGGCGACCTGGCCGGGCTTCCACATAGCCCACCGCGGCGCCAAGACGGGGCAACTGCTGGTCGTCGGGCCGAACAGGACGTACGCCGTCCAGGCCTATCCGAGGCGGAACCTCCAGAGCCCGCTGTTCACCCCCGGAAAGGACGGGTATCTCCTCTTTGCCGACGACAACGACAACGAGCCGATCATACCAGACTACACCCGCGGCGTGCCGAAAGGCATCGGGTTCACCCGCAAGAATCCCCCCGCGTGGTTCAACTGGGTTCCGGTGCGCATCCGAGCCATGGTCCTGGCCGGCCAGACGCTGTTCGTCGCCGGGCTCCCGGACGTGCTGGACGCAAAGGACATCATGGCCTCGTTCGAGGGCCGAAAGGGCGCCGTCCTCCGCGCCCACTCGGCCGCGGACGGCAAGATGCTGACCGAACGTAAACTGACGGCCCCTCCGGTGTTCGACGGCCTGATCGCCGTTGGCGGCCGGCTCTACATGACGCTGACTGACGGCAAGGTCGTCTGCATGGGAGAGGCCAAATAGGCGAAAGGCGAGAAGATGACATTTCCGCGGGCGGCAACCCCATACGCTGCAGTCCTGCTTCTGGTAACTTCCGGCCTCGCCTGGGCCGGTGACGTGCCGTACGGCGTCGCGAAAAAGCCCTGGGACGCCCGGTGGGGCAACCATCGGGCGCGGGTAACGGTTGCCTCGCCCGGCGACGCCGTCCTGGCCCACCTGCCGTGGCGGCGGCGCGACCGCGCGCCCGAAGCCAAGGCCGTTATCGTCCTTTGCGCCGCCACGGGCAAGCCCGTTGCCAACGTCGCCCGCGTGAACGTCAACCGCGAGTTTGGCGACGTGGTATTCCAGGCCGAAAAGCCCGGCCAGTACCACGTTTACTACATGCCATTCACCGTTCGCGGGAGGCATTTCCCAAGCACGGTCTACACGCGGCCGCAGTCGACCGCCGCGGCGGGGTGGCTTGCGAAGCACGGCCTGGGAAAGAAGGACCTCGCGGCCGGCAAGTGGAAGTCGCTGCCTCGCGCCACGGTCACTGCCTTCGAGGCCCGCAGGGCGTTCGACCGGATGGACCCGATGGAGGTCATCGCGACCGCCGACGAGGTCGCCAAGTGCCAGGCCGACCATGCGGGCGAGGCGATGCTGCTGTTTGCCGAAGACCGCAAGTTCCCGATCCGCATGACCGACGACCTGCCACTGCGGTGGGTTCGCCGCGGGCCGACGACGGAGTTCCGCGGCCGGTCCAGGCGTCACGAGTTCTACGTCTTCCAGGTGGGCGTCTACGCGGCCGGGGGCGATCTGAAGAATCTGGCCGTGAGCTTCGCCGACCTTCGCGCCGCCAAGGGCACCGCCCGGATACCGGCTAGCGCCCTTCGATGCTTCAACACCGGCGGTACGGACTGGCTCGGACGGGCCATGAACAAACAGGTCGTCGTGCCCAAAGGCAAGGTCCAGGCGCTGTGGATTGGCATTGACGTGCCGAAAGACGCCGCGGCCGGAACGTACCGGGGCACCGTTGCGGTCCGGTCGGCCGGGCTCAAGGGCAAGGAAATCAAACTCGCCCTCCAGGTCGATCCGGAAGTCCTGGCCAACCGGGGCGACGGGGAGTTGTGGCGGCTGAGCCGGCTGCGCTGGCTGGACTCGACGATAGGCCTGGACGAGACGGTTACCGCGCCCTATACGCCGCTGGTCCTCAACGCCTCGACGGTCACGTGCCTCGGGCGGGAGGTGGCCTTCGGCGCGACGGGGCTGCCGAAGGACATCCGCGCCGCCGGCCGGTCGCTCGTGGCCGGGCCCGTCACATTCACCGTCGAAGCCGGCGGCAAGGCCGTTACGTGGAAGCCCGGGCGGACCCAGACCGCCGCCAAGACCCCCGCGAGGGTCATTCGGCAGTCGCAGAGCACCGCTGCGGGCTTCTCGCTCGCCTGCCGCGCCGACATGGAGTTCGACGGCTACATCAACTTCCAACTCGCACTGACGGCCGAGAAGGACGCCGACATCACGGACGGGCGCCTGGAGATTCCCATCCGCCGACGATTCGCCACGTACATGATGGGCATGGGCCGCAAGGGAGGCTATCGCCCGGACAAGTGGGCGTGGAAATGGGACCCGAAGAAGCACCAGGACAGCCTGTGGATCGGCGACGTCGGCGGGGGCCTGCAGTGCAAGCTGAAGGGCCCGAACTACCGCTGGCCGCTGGTGAACATCCACTACCACCGCCGACCGCTGCTGATGCCCGAGGCCTGGCACAACGGCGGAAAGGGGGGGTGCACGGTCGAGCCCGTCGGCGACGACCGCGTTGTCATCCGCGCGTTCGGCGGGCCTCGCAAACTCAAGGCCGGCCAAACGCTGCGGTTCGACTTCGGCCTGCTCGTAACGCCCGTCAAGCCGCTGGACCCCAAGGCGCACTGGCTGCGGCATCGCTACTACCACGGCGGCGTCCCGGACGTCAAAAAGGTAGCCGACGCCGGGGCAAAAGTCATCAATATCCATCACGGAAACCACATCAACCCGTACATCAACTACCCGTTCCTCACGACCGACAAACTCGTACCCTACGTCAAGAGCGCCCACGAGATCGGGCTCAAGGTCAAACTCTACTACACCATCCGCGAACTGACCAACCACGTCGCCGAAATCTGGGCCTTGCGGTCACTCGGCCACGAAATCTACGCCGACGGCCCCGGCGGGGGATACGCCTGGCTGCACGAGCACCTCGTCGACGGATACTCCCCGGCCTGGCACCATCCGTTCCGCGACGGCACGTGGTGCTCGTCGATCAGCCAGACCGGGCTGTCGCGCTGGCACAACTACTACCTCGAGGGCCTCGGCTGGCTGTGCAGCCAGATCGGTATCGACGGGCTGTACCTCGACGAGATCGGCTACGACCGCGAGATAATGAAACGCGTCCGCCGCGTGCTCGACAAGGCACGCCCGGGATCGCTGCTGGACCTGCACTCGTGGAACCACCTCAACGGCCGTGCCGGGTATGCCAACTGCCTGAACCTTTACATGGAGCACATGCCGTATCTCGACAGCCTGTGGATCGGCGAGGGACGCAACTACAACGAGGGGGCGGACCACTGGATGGTCGAGGTCTCAGGCATTCCCTTCGGACTGTTCGGCGAGATGCTCCAGGGCGGTGGCAACGCCTGGCGAGGCATGCTGTACGGCATGACTTCGCGGCTGCCGTGGAGCGGCAACCCGGGCTCGATCTGGAAGCTCTGGGACCATTTCGGCATCGCCGACAGCGACATGCTGGGCTACTGGTCGCCCGACTGCCCCGTCAAGACCGGCCGCAAGGATGTCCTTGCGACGGTATACCGCAAGAAGGGCACGGCGGCCCTGGTGTGCATCGCCAGTTGGGCCCGAGGGCCGGTCAACTGCACGCTCGAGATCGACTGGCAGGCCCTGGGCCTGGACCCGGCCAAGGCGAAAATCCACGCGCCGGCGATCGCGGGCATTCAGGCTCAAAAGGTACTCGACCCCGGCAAGCCCCTGCCCGTCGCGCCCGGCAGGGGGTGGATGCTGATACTCGACATGTCGCAACAGGTCAAAGCCCGCGGGCTCCGACCCGCGGGGTCCGGTCCGCGGGGTCCGACCCGCGGGGTCTGGTCGCACGAGGAACCGTTATCTCTGCGGGGACCCCTCGGAACGGAGCCCGAGGGCTTTGTGGAACGGAAAATGACCGCAAGACAAGAACCGAAAGGACCATGATGAAACGATATCTCCAATTGTCACTGGCCGTGGCGTGCGTGCTGTTGACCGCTCGGGCCGATGCAGGAACGGCAGAGGATATCCTGGGCGCCACCGGCGTTCGGGGCGGACTGGTGGTGCACCTGGGCTGCGGTGACGGGAAGCTGACCGCCGCGCTGCGGGCAAGCGACAGCTATCTCGTCGACGGGCTCGACGGCGATGCGAAGAACGTCGCCGCGGCGCGGAAGCACATTCGCTCGCTCGACCTGTACGGCAAGGTCTCGGCCGACGTCTGCACGGGCAAGCAACTGCCGTACATCGACAATCTCGTCAACCTCGTCGTGGTCGCGGACGCAGGCGACGTGCCGACAGCCGAGGTCATGCGCGTCCTGGCGCCGAACGGCGTGGCGTACGTCAAGTCCGGGGGCAACTGGCGAAAGACCGTCAAGCCGCGGCCGGAGAATATCGACGAGTGGACGCACTACATGCACGATTCAAAGGGCAACGCCGTCGCGAACGACACCGAGGTCGGCCCGCCGAAGCGGCTTCAGTGGGTTGTCGGGCCGAAATGGAGCCGTCACCACGAGCACATGAGTTCGGTAAGCGCCCTGGTCTCGACGAACGGGCGGATATTCTACATTCTCGACGAGGGCTCGCGGGCCTCGATCCAACTGCCCGCCAAGTGGAAACTTATCGCGCGCGACGCGTTCAACGGGACTCTCCTGTGGAAGCGCGACATCCCCCTGTGGTACACGCACCTGTATCCGCTCAAGAGCGGCCCGGCCTTCCTGGCTCGTCGGCTGGTTGCCGTCGGCGACCGCGTCTATGTAACGCTCGGGCTCCACCAGCCGCTCGTCTGCCTCGACGCCGCCACGGGCAAGACGATTCGCACCTACGCCGACAGCAAGGCCACCGAAGAGGTTATCGCATCGGACGGCGTGCTGTTCCTGCTGGTCAATAACGCTCCATACAAGCCGGACCGATATACCTGGACGGGCCCCGTCTGCTGGGACGAGGGCAACAAGATCATGAAGAAGCGCCCCTGGGACGGCAAAGAGCGAACCATTCTCGCCGTAAACGCCGAAACGGGCCGGACGCTCTGGTCGGCCACCGCCGTCGTCACGCCGGTGACGATGGCAGCCGACGATAGCCGCGTCGTGTTCCACGACAGCCAGAAGCTCGTCTGCCTCAACCGCAAGACGGGCAAGCGGATGTGGGCTTCGGCACCGGAGCCGACGAGACTGCCTCTGCAGACCTACTACGCGCCGACGCTGGTGCTGAGAGACGAGGTCGTCCTGTTCGCCGGCGGCGGCAGGGGCCACAAGATCTCGGGCTTCAACATCAAGACCGGCAAGAAGCTGTGGACGGCCCCGCATCACCGGGCGGGGCACCGTTCGCCCGAGGACGTGCTGGTCGTCGGCGACCTGGCATGGACGGGCAGATTTGCAGGCAGGGGACCGGCCAACCAGTGGACCGGGTACAACATCAAGACCGGCAAGGTCGCCCGCGAGTTCACGCCCGACATCAAGAGCTACTGGTTCCACCACCGCTGCCACCGTTCCAAGGCGACCACGAAGTACCTCATGCCGTCGCGAACCGGCATTGAATACGTCGATTGGCGAAAGAAGAAGTGGAGTCGAAACCACTGGGTCCGCGGCGCGTGCGTCTACGGCGTGATGCCCTGCAACGGCTTGACCTACGCCCCGCAGCATCCCTGTGCGTGCTACATCGAGACCAAGTTGACCGGCTTCAACGCCCTGGCCGCCGCCGCCAAGGAGCCCCTGGCCGTCCCCGACGAGGCCGACCGCCTGGAAAAGGGGCCGGCATACTCTGAGATCTCAAATCTCAAATCTCAGGTTTCGGATGACGATTGGCCGACGTACCGTCACGACGCGACGCGCAGCGGTTTCGTGAAGACGGCCGTGGCGGTGGAAATCACTCCGACCTGGCAGACGGACCTCCGAGCCAAGCTCAGTACCGTCGTCGTCGCCGATGGCAGGCTCTTCGTCGCGTCGATCGACACGCACACCGTCCACGCGCTGGACGCCGCCGGCGGCAAGCCGCTCTGGCAGTTCACCGCGGGGGGACGCATCGACTCGCCCCCGACAATCCACAACGGCTGCGCGATCTTCGGTTCGGCCGACGGATACGTCTACTGCGTCCGCGCATCGGACGGCGTGCTGGCCTGGCGGTACCTGGCTGCCCCGGCTAACCGTCGGCACGTGGCGTACGGGCAGGTCGAGAGCGTCTGGCCGGTGCACGGCAGCGTACTGGTGCGAGAAAACGAAGTCTACTGCATAGCCGGGCGGTCGATGTTCCTCGATGGGGGAATGCGACTCTGCCGAATCAACGCCACCACCGGCAAACTGATCTCCGAGACGGCACTCGACGATCGCGATCCCGAGACCGGAAAGGACCTCCAGACCCGCATGAAGGGCCTGAACATGCCGCCCGCCTTGCCGGACGTGCTGAGCTGCGACGACAAATTCGTCTACATGCGGTCACAGAAGTTCGATCTCAAGGGCAAGCGGACCGAACTGTTCGCAGGCAATCCCTCGTGGAACGAGGACGTCGCGCAGAAGAGCGCCTCGGCTCAGACCGGACCCGGCACGCACATGTTCTCCACCATAGGCTTCCTCGACGGGTCATGGTTCCACCGGTCCTACTGGATCTACGGCCAGATGGTGCACAACGGGTGCAACTTCTGGTTCCGAGCGGCCAAGTACGCACCGTCGGGGCGAATCATGGTCTTCGACGACAAGACAATCTACAGCTACGGACGGCTGCCGGAGTATCTCCTCTGGACGCCCGCGCTGGAGTATCGGCTGTACGCGGCGGCCAAGGCGGTGAAGCCCGAGTCCGTCCAGCGTGCCCTCAAAGGCGGAAAGCACCTGCAGAAGGTGGGGCGCAATCGGTGGATCTTCAACCGCGAGATCACGAAGAAGATGACGCCCGAGCAACTGCACGCCGCGGACGTCAGGTGGTCGCATAACAAGCCGCCGATGCTGACCCGCGCGATGGTCCTGGCCGGTCGAACACTCTTCGTGGCCGGTCCGCCGGACCTTCTGGACGAGGAAGCGGCCATCGCTCGCCGATTCGACCCTGACGTGCAGAAGCAGCTTGCCGACCAGGACGCGGCCTTTCTGGGCAAGCGCGGCGCGCTGTTGTGGGCGGTTTCCGCGGCCGATGGGAAGCGGCTGTGCGAGCTGAAGCTCGCCTCGCCGCCGGTGTGGGACGGCCTGGCCGCCGCAAACGGCCGGGTCTACCTGGCCACCACCGACGGCAAAGTCACCTGCTTTGCCGGGAAGGAATGAGCCGCCGCAAGCGCGTCGGATCACGCCGTGTGGGGCAAGGCCCGGCCACCATCGCCGGGCTGTGAACGCCCGGCCACGGCGTGGCCGGGATCCCCCCGACGTGGTCGGGGGGCTTGGGGGCATTCCTGACCGCACTCGCCCTTCCGACCGCTACCTTGACCCACGGCGGGCGATGCGATACCATACTGAATTGGTGGGGGATGTGAGCGAACAGCAAAATGCGGCCGGACGTCCCCGGGTGAACGTGGTGTGACGTCCGGGACCCGGGGGCGATCCGAGCAAGAGCCAGCGCCTGGCGCGTACAGACCGGCGGCCGGGCTCGGTTGCCAACAGAGGAGAACGCTGTGACGGCGACGATGAGACGATTCGGCGTGTTGGGGGCGCTTTCGGTGGTCCTGGTATCGGCGGCTCCCGCCCGGGCGGTCAACAACGGCGACGTGCCGATCAACACGCCGGCCTCGGCCAGGCGGATGATCGAGGACCTCAACAAGACCTTCGGCGCGACGTACAAGGGCGGCAAGGCGTTCCTGGCCCGGCTGTCGCGGATCGAGGCCAGGCTCAAGGCGAACAAGAACGATGCCCGGGCCAATGCCGATGTGCAGGCGCTCATTCGCGAGGCGTCCCTGGCCAACCCGCTGCTGGACTTCGACAGGCTGCTGGTCATCCGCCGCACCCGCGAGGCCAACCGGTCGCTCAACTCCCACACCACCGCGACGATCAATCCGTGGCAGAGCCGCGGTCGCGACCGCAAAAAGAACAGGAAACCCGGCGCCGAGTGGGACAACGAGATTTCCGAACTGTCGAACCTCCGCGGCAAGATCAAGGTCCGCACCATCTTCCGCCATCCGAAGAACTCCGTCATCAAGCACCTGGACCTGCACTTCGACGGCAGGCGGATCATGTTCTCCGGCGGGGGGGGCAACGGCTCGTGGGCCGTGCTCGAAGTCGACGCCAACGGCCGAAACCTCCGCGAACTGACGCCCAGCGACCAGAAAGACGTCCAGTGGTTCGACGGCTGCTACCTGCCCCAGAAGGACCACATCATCACCGCCTCGACGGCCGGCATGCAGGGTCTGCCTTGCGAAAACGGCTCCAAGCCGATGGTCAACCTCTACAAGGTCAACACCAGGACGAAGAAGGTCCGGCAGCTCACGTTCGAGCAGGACAGCGACTGGCACCCGCGGGTGCACCACAACGGGCGGGTCCTGTACCTCCGCTGGGAGTACACCGACACGCCGCACTACTACTCGCGGTACATGTTCCACATGAACCCCGACGGCACCAGCCAGATGGAATACTGGGGCAGCGGGTCGTACTTCCCCGCCGCGTACGTCTGGGCCCGCCCGATCCCGAACCACTCGACGATGCTCGCCGGCGTGGTCAGCGGGCACCACGCTAAGAGCGAGACGGGCCGGCTGCTGCTTGTCGACCCGGCCCTGGGGCGGAAGTACCCCCTGCGCTACAGGCACCACGACAAGAGCTGGGGCAAGCCCCGAACGGTCGTCAACATTCACCCCAAGCCCCTTCCGGCCAGCGAGACCGGGTGCGTTCAGGAGATACCCGGCTGGGGCCGCGACGTGGTGGGCAACGTGTACGACAACCAGGGCGGGGGTCAGAAGTACACGTTCGGCACGCCGTGGCCTCTGTCGGACAAGTACTTCCTGGTCTCGCTGAAGGGGTTCAGCGAGGGCGCCGGCGGGGGCGGGTGGGCCCTGTGCCTGGTCGACGTCTTCGACAACATGACGACGATCTACGCGGAGAAGAAGTACGGCATCTTCGAGCCGATTCCTCTGGTTCCCCGCAAGACACCGCCGGTTCTGGCGGACCGGACGCGAAAGGGCGCCCCCGCGACGATCTTCTGCACGGATATCTACGGTGGCCGCGGGCTCAAGGCCGTCCCGCGCGGAACGGTCAAGAAGCTGCGGGTCTTCTCCTACCACTATGCGTACATTCGCAGCGGGGGCCACACGAAGGTCGGGCTCGAATCGGGGTGGGACATCAAGCGGATCCTCGGCACGGTCCCCGTCGAGACCGACGGGTCGTTCAGTTTCGAGGCCCCGGCCAACACACCCGTGGCCATTCAGCCCCTCGACAAGCAAGGCGCGGCCTTGGCCATCATGCGGTCGTGGATGGTCGGCATGCCGGGCGAAATGCTCTCCTGCAACGGGTGTCACGAGGACCAGAACGAGGTCACCCCGACGAAGATGACCCTCGCCGGGCGGAGGGCCCCGCACAAGATCACACCGTGGTACGGCCCGGTCAGGCCCTTCTCGTACGTCACCGAAGTCCAGCCGGTGCTGAACAAGTTCTGTCTCGGCTGCCACAACGACGCCAAGAAGAAGGGGGGGATCTCGTTTGAGAAGAACGACCCGGGCAACTGGCACAGGGACCAGTCGTATCTGAGCCTGGTGGCCTTTGTGCGGCGGCCCGGGCCCGAGAGCGACCTGGACCTGTTCAACGCCATGGAGTGGCACGCCACGACCAGCCCGCTGATCCGGCTGCTCAGGAAGGGCCACAAGGGCGTCAAGCTCTCGGACGAGGCGTGGGACAGGCTCTATACGTGGATCGACCTGAACGCGCCGCACCGCGGCATGTGGAACAACACGCACTACGAGAAGCGCCGGCTGGACCTGGCGATGCTCTACGCCGGGCTGACCGACAACCCGGAAGCCGAACACCGCCGGGCCCTGGCGCTGGTCGCCAAACAGAACGTCAGGCCCATCATTCCCAGAAAGCCGCCGCTGGTGCGTCCCGACCGGCTCAAGGCCGAAGGCTTTCCCTTCGACGCCGCCAAGGCAAGAGCCCTCCAGGGCGGCAAGGGCCCGATGCAGATCACGCTGGCCGACGGCGTGACGATGACACTCGTACGCATTCCGGCCGGACAATTCGTCATGGGCACGCAGAAGGACGGCTATCCCGACGAGCAGCCCCGCGCGGTGGTGACCATCGACAAGCCCTTCTGGATGGGCGTCACCGAGGTGACCAACAAGCAGTACGAGGCGTTCGACCCCAAACACGACACGCGCTACATCGACGAGCACGGCAAGGACCACGCCACGCCGGGCTACATCGCCAACCATTACGACCAGCCCGTCGCGCGGATCTCGTGGGCCGAGGCGATGGCGTTCTGCCAATGGCTGTCGAAGAAGTCCGGCAAGAAGGTGACGCTGCCGACCGAGGCCCAGTGGGAGTGGGCCGCCCGGGCCGGCACGGCATCCCAGTTCTTCTATGGTGACAAGGACACCGACTTCGGGAAGTTCGCCAACCTCGCCGACACCACCCGCAGCCACATGGCCGGCGGCTTCCCCGGGGGCAGCAGGATTCGTGACGGCAAGCCCTACCCGGACAAGTCCCTGTACCCCTTGCGCGACATCCGCTTCACGGACAACTGGTTCATCGTCGACTACGTCGGACAGGTCCGGCCCAACCCGTGGGGCCTGAAGGACATCGTCGGCAACGTCAGCGAATGGACCCGGTCGGACTACGCCCCTTACCCGTACAAGGCCTCCGATGGCCGCAACGCCGGCGACGTCAAGCCCAGGAAGGTCGCCCGCGGCGGATCGTGGTCTGACCGCCCCAAGGACGCCGGGGCGACCGTTCGCTTCCCGTATGCATCCCACCAAAAGGTCTACAACGTAGGCTTCCGCGTGATCGTGGAGTGACTTGCCGTTAGCGCCACGTTTAGCGGGGGATCCAAGTTGTTGTCTTGTCCATGTGTAGCGGGCGAGCAGCACTCGCCGCTCGTCGTTCGAACAACGAACGGCGAGCGTTGCTCGCCCGCTAAACGTGGAGTCGACGGCAAGCTATTTCCGCCGCCGGAACGACCACAGGGGTGAGTCGGTGTGGGCGGCCTTCATGAAGCCGGCAAGCTTCTTGACGATCTCGGGGTGCTTGTTGGCGATGTTGGTCTTCTCGCCGATGTCGGCGGACAGGTCGTACAACTCGAGCGGTGCGTCGGGGGCTTTGCTGACGTTCCTCCGCAGGCCCTTCCACTTGCCCATGCGGACGGCCTGCGAGCCGCCGCGCGAGTAGAACTCCCAGTAGAGGTACTGGTGTTTCTTCTGCTTGTCCATCTGCCCGAGCAGGGCCGGGACGTAGCTGATCCCGTCGATGCCGGCCGGAGGATCGATCCCGGCCAGTTGCGCGCACGTGGGCATGACGTCCCACATGGCGGTCGGCAGGTCGCACGTGGTGCCCGGCTTGATCTTCCCGGGCCAGCGTGCGATGAACGGCACGCGGATGCCGCCCTCGTACAGGTCGCGCTTGTGCCCCTTGAGCGGCCCGTTGGAGTCGAAGAACCTCGGGTCGTGGCCACCCTCCAGGTGCGGGCCGTTGTCGCTGGTGAAGGAGACCAGCGTGTTCTTGTCGATGCCCAACTCCTTCAGCAGGGCCAGCAGTTGCCCGATGTGCCTGTCCAGCCGCGTGACCATGCCGGCGAACGCGGCGATCGGGTTCGTGACCTGCGGGCCGCGGTAGCGCCCGATCTTGTTCTCGAACTGCGGGAACTTCTTACGGAAGGGCGCATGGGAGTCTTCGGGCACGTGCATCGCCGCGTGGGGAATGGTCGTCGGGTAGTAGCAAAAGAACGGCCTGTCCTTGTTGTCCCGGATGAACTTGAGCGCCTGGTCGGAGATCAGGTCGGCCGAGTAGGTCTTGCCGTCCAGGGGGACCTTTTTGTCGTTGTGCCACAGGTGATCCGGGTAGTACGTGTGGGCCTGGCGTTGGCAGTTGTAGCCGTAGAACACGTCGAAGTGTCTTGCCGGGTCGCTCACGGAGCCCGGCGCGCCCAGACCCCACTTGCCGAACATGCCGGTGACGTAGCCGCACCTTTTGAGCATGCGGGGGAGGGTGAAGATATCGGCGGGCATGGGCGCCTGGCCCTCGGGTTTGACCTCGCGGTTGCCGCGAACGTGCGAATGCCCGGTGTGCACCCCGGTCATCAGAACGCACCGCGTCGGGGCGCAGACCGTCGAGCCGGAGTAGTAGCTGGTGAACTTCACGCCCTCGGCGGCCATCCGGTCCAGGTGCGGCGTCGTGAAGTGCTTCTGTCCGAAACACGACAAGTCGCCGTAGCCCAGGTCGTCGGCCATGATGTAGATGATGTTCGGCTTGCGGGGGGACTTTGCCGCGGCGGCGGCCGGTCGCGGCAGCGCCATCGCGGCGGCGCCCAGGCCCGCAGCCTTCAGGAATTTGCGACGGTTCAACGTACTCATTCGGTCTCTCCGATGTCTGGGGTATCACGTTTTGCGGAGGCATTGTACCAAAGTCCCCCGCGGCGCACGAGCAGGCGCGCCATTTCGTCCCGGGTGAATACACCCGGGGCTCTCCAGCAGATGCACAGGGCTACCGCAGCATATGCGCGGTCGAGCGGACGCCCCGGGTGTATTCACCCGGGGCGAAATGGCGTAAGATGGACTATCATGCAACGGACGCTGAAGGCTCTCGCAATCGGGATAGTTCTGGGGTTGTGGGCTGGGCCCGCGATGGGCGGCGCCGCCCCGTGGCCCGGCAAGGAATCACAGTGGAACGACTACGACCGCTTTGAATTCGCCGTCGACGGGCGCCCGTGCCACGTGGTCGTGCCCAAGAAGGTCGCACACGGCCGCCCGTGGGTCTGGCGGGCGCGGTTCCCGAACTACCACATCGAGGTCGATCTGCGGCTGCTGGGGCGCGGGTTCCACGTGGCCTACATGAACACAAACGGCATGCTGGGCTCAGACAAGGCTCTGGCCCACTGGGACGCGTTTTACCGTGAGATGAGCGTATCGCACGGCCTGGCGCGGCGGGCCGTGATGGAGGCGGTCAGCCGGGGGGGGCTGTTCGCCTATCGCTGGGCGGCACGGCATCCCGATCGCGTGGCGTGCATCTACGGCGACGTGCCCGTCCTGGACTTCAAGAGTTGGCCGCTGGGGCAGGGCAAAGGCGCAGGGCACAAGGCGACGTGGCGGCAACTGCTGGGTCAGTACGGCCTGACGCACACCCAGGCACTG
>Ga0180432_10001564_pt1 | contig 36032 bp, 42 predicted proteins | sample SS_ome_10_FD_132414 | JGI IMG/M metagenome (GOLD analysis project Ga0180432, IMG submission 132414) | Hypersaline lake sediment archaeal communities from the Salton Sea, California, USA - SS_1_MS_2 metaG | ecosystem: Environmental > Aquatic > Non-marine Saline and Alkaline > Hypersaline >... | reverse complement strand
TTCTAAATCTTTTTCAAGACTCTCTGGAACACCAAAAAGGTTAATCGACCCCTTACCTCTAAATTTAACAGTAAAATCTTTTGACATATTTCTGAATTCTTCATCATATGTAAAATCTGCGCGGTTGTCCTGTGAACCAAAGTCAATCAAGAATTCTAAAAGTTTCTCTTGGCCCATTATCACTCTATCAAGATCTTGAGCAATTTTTTCAAGACTATCAGATGAACCTGAAGCAAATCGAGCTGCCGGGGTTGGCAAAAGATCAAGATTACCTTTAGAGCGTTTTACAACCTCTTGCATCTTTTCATAAACTGCTTTAGCATAGGGAGCATCAATAGCTTCAGTAATTAAATCACTAATTTTAGCTGTTTTCTTCCCTTTAGTTAAGTCTATAATCTCTTTAAAAACCTTTTGTAGACCTTTTTTATCTGCTTTTAAAGCTAAAATAGTCGCTTGTTTTAAAGTCTCGTCAAAATCTTCTATAAAGTAATTGTGAGGTTTGCAATATAAATAAGCAGTGACTGATCTAATTGTAGGTTCTGCATAAATCGAACCAAATCTCTCATACAGGAATTTATAAGTTTCTAATTCTTTAAAATGAGCATTATAAGGTACTGTGGCTGCTCTCAAGAGAACATTAAAAGCCCGCTTTAGAAATCGACTAGCAACTCTTTTAGGCGCCTTTTCAACTGAAAGTATCCAATTATTTGCATTTGGAAACCCTGAATTTGAACTACCCACTGTCCCATCTATTGTTATAGAGGTTCCAAAAAAATTAGTCAAAGTATTCGAAGTTTTGACATCTACTGAATCTATATATAATGGAGACTGTCCTGAAACACCTTTCGTTGAACTATTTTCTGGATCTGGTGAATTCCAACGCTCGGCATCCCAAGTCGAATAATAACCCTCACTATCGACAACAACTGACGGCGGCTGAAACCATGGATTGACTCGTACTAAATCCTGAGGATTTTCAAAACCAATACCATAAGGCCAACGAACATCAACTGTATTTGTAGTTGGGTGAATCGCAAGAACTATACCCAAATATTCAGTAACTCTAAAATCACCAAAGATTTTTCGTACAACATCCCCAGTACGAAAATCCTCAGGGGCTACTAAATTTGGGTAGAGTATATCGGCTTGTTTATTCATAGAAGCTTCCTTACCTGCAGGCACAAAGTCTATGGCTTTAAAATCATGTTCCTTCAGCCAAGCCTTCGCTTCACCTGGAGAGAATTTATCTTTATCAAAATGAATAGACTGAACTACTGCCCGACCTCCTTCAGGCCCCTCCTTCCTCTCTGACTTAATTCCCCAATAAATATGAATCCCAGAACCGAAATCATGGTCTTTTGGTCCTTCACGACGGATTCGAATAAATTGGTCGGGGTCTTTTATTCTGGCCGAGTGCTCATCTTCAAAGACCATAATGATCTCCGATAGTATTGATCTAAAATCTTATTTATAGTGCTTGACAACTTCCCAGAGTTCAGAATCAATATTATCAGAAATCTTATCGATCTCAAGAGCAACTTTCTCATCACCCTGCTTCTCAACCCACTCAGCCAGATTATCCAGGTAACTAGAAGCTTGCTTAAGAGCAGAAGCCCAGTGATAATCTTCCACAGCTTTATCCACGTGGGGATTCTTTGTTTTAGGAGCTGTGTTCAAATCTTTGACTGGGCCTTCATGCCGACGGGCAACTTCCGAATGCCGAGCTGGTTGGCGAGGTATATCATCATAGGTATCCATGAACTTTTCATCCTTGTCTCGTTCATAGGCGCCACTAAAATCATACCTCTTCATATAACGAGCTTCATCCTTGTCCCCTTCAAGCCAATCAGCTACTCTCCAGATCCTTTTTGCTAAATCTGGATGCGTTGACTTGATCTGATCTGCAACCTTGTCAAGCCTCTTTGCAAACTCACCTGCCTGTTTCCTGGTCATTTTCTCCTCCTCAAGAGAATCTACATGACTAAGTCTCTGAGCCAAACACAGTAGTTCGCCAACTTTTTCGAACTCTCTCTTTGGGCATTTACCTGCAGTTTTTTTGATCTTTGATTTTTTCATTTCTTCATACATTGCTTCAAATACATTTGGATGTATTTTTGATTGGTATTTTGAATCATCCATACTCCAAATAGCTAATTCTAAAGCCGAGGCAAGCGCAGCCTCTTTATTATAAGAAAAAGTTTCAGGATCGACTAACTTCAAGGCTTCCTTGACAATTGCATCAAAGTCCTCTTGCTTCAAATCAGCCTTATCAGTATAAGACCAAGGATTTTTTCTCCAATAATCTAAATCATAGACTGAAGGTAAATTAAAAGAACTATAATCTTTAATACTCGGAGTAGTCACTCCAGGTGTCTTTTTCAACCGTTCATCAAATGACCAACCATGTTGAGCTTTTTTTGTTTTCATAAGCACCATTTACAAAGATGTACTTAAATTGTTTACTCCGTCTAATTAGTAGATTATTGTTTATTGAAAAATTAATTTTAAACTAAAGATATGCGGCGAAAATGGCGTGAAATTATTCGCTTGAGACGTAAGTTTAAGCTAGAGTTTTTCCCGTCATCCCTCTTTGGCTTTTTTAAATATTTGTGTTCATCTAAATCTGGATCATATTCAGGTTTAGTTATTTTTCTTACATCATAGCGAGGAGGTTTCTCCTTTGGAGAAGGATGTCGACGAATATCTTCTTCCTTAGGTTGTTTATAAGGTCCCCGCTTTTTGCCTTGTTGGTTTTCGCCCTTTGGCATAACTCGTATCTCTAAAAACGACCTTCTTCAGGAGATTCTTCAGGCTCTTCTCCTTTAACCTTCAAATTTAAATAGTCAGCAATTTTTGCAGTGAGGTCAGTTTTATTCGGCAACTCACCTCCTACCCCTGCATAGGCTGCGGTTATAATATCATTAAATTTCGAATCGGCAACAGTAAACATATCACGTTTAATCTTTTCATTTGCATCCTCGGGGTCAATATTAAGTAATTCCAAAATATAGTCAAGTGATAACGAACCCTTCGAATAAAGAGTATACACTTGTTCAAAGTAATCAGAATTACCATAAATAGCAAGACGAGTAAAACTCAACCTTGGATAAAGTAAAATCTCATTCCCAAATTCATCAATTTCAATAAAACCCTTTCTTAAGGCTACCGGTTTAAATAAATTCTCTTCAACAAATTCCTGCAAAATTTCTCTAAATAATAAATATTGCGTATTCATAATCTCTAATGAAATCCGGTTACCACCATAGGTTCCTTCCCCAGTAAGTAATTCTCTAGTAACACCCAAACCTGCAAATAAAAGATTTTCAGTATGATCCCATTCAGAGGCAAGTTCTAGAAGTCTCTCCTGAGCTCCAACATCTATCCAATGAACTTCAAAATTCGTCACAATACAATAATCTGGATCAAGCAAAGATAGATCAACCTGTTCTCTTAAATCTTCAACATCTTGATCGCTTAAATTCTCTGCCCAAACTAAATGTATAGGAGTCATGTGGCGATCGGCAATTAACGTCTGGGCTTGTCTTAATTTATCTCTAAAAAGCAATGTTCTAAGACAGCGGTCAACAATCGATGTTCCTAAATCCTCATACCAAGATCTTCTACGAGCTAAGTGATAGACAAAGGATCCAGTATAGGGATCTGTATCTAACCAAATATTCCGATTTTCTTGTAGAGAATTTTTAACTTCTTCTGGGAATTCAGAAATAATACGTTCGGCTGTCGGGTCACCCTGTAATGCACGATCAAAAGCAGCTTTTTCATCACCGCTTGGGACAAGTTCTACGCTTCGAATATCCGTAAAAGAATAAGTCTTCATAATAACATTATCAGGAGGTAATATTGTTAAACGTAGCCAACCGCGATAATTAGGATTTTTCTGCCCAAAATCTCGGTCTATCCGTTTTCTCTTCTCTTTAATTTCATCGTCGCTCTGTAAAAAATTGTCGATTTCTAAAGTTTCAGGAGTTGGATAATCAGAAATAGATTCGTCATCTTCAGCAAATAAAAAACAATTTCCCTGTAACCAATATTCATGAGCAGCACTTAATAAAATTTGGAACAACTTAATACGATTAACCATCTGTTGAAAGAAAGCTAGAACTTCCCTAGCTTTCTTATGATCTGCTGTACCTTTTGGAAGAGTCAAACGAATTTTTGAAAGTGGTAATTCTGTATGTAAATCAATCGCTCGTCCCACAATTTCATCTGCTGCATAAAAATGCCGGAAGAATTCTCTCTTTTCTTGAAGAGATCGTGGTAGCTCTAAATAATCTGTTGAAAGCTGAGGAGAATAAAAAGCAAAAGTACTACTAGTTGCAATATCAGACGAAGCTGTTTTCTGTCTCCCAATTTTCTGAGCGATCTTATGAAGCTTCTCTACCTCTGATTTATTACCATTCTTTCCTCGAGCTATTCTAGGATGAAAATCAGAAATAGGCTTTTTTTCTACCTGCTCTTCAGTATTCTCGGCAGCCACTAATATTCTCCTGCTCTTAAATAATCCTCTCGAGTAACTATTTTTACATCTTTAAAAAGCATGCATTGTAGCGGATGATCTACATACAACTCGCCAGATCTAATTTTCTCATCAATTGCTTCAGGATCAATTGGCTTACCCTCTTTAAATTTTAAACAAAAAACTCCTGCTCCATCATAAGAATCGTGCTGTATCCGCTCATCATTTTCGTCTTTTATTCCGAGACTACATTTTTCTTGAACAAAATCAAAATAACGACATTTTTTGCAAGATTCCCAACCCAATTCAATCTCTACGCTAACATAAACAGTACCAATAGAACTCATTAAAAACTCCTAAGCATTTTCAATTATTTTTTCTTCAATTCCTAACAATTCTGTCTCACTTTCTTCAACTTCAGGCAAAACTAGACTTAAACGAATATTATTAATGCCTCGAAGCATAGCACCTGTATTTCGCATAAAACCTTTGCAGCGTAAAGAACCTGGTAAATTTTGTTGCTGTTGCATAATTTTACCTAATTTTTCCAAGTGTTTCGAAATTTCAACCAAATCTACTTCAATTTTCTTTTTTAAAGAATTAATCTTTTGGGCTATTTCTTTGGGGTCTTCCACCTTTAAGCGCTTTCAAAAAACTGCATATTTTATTTTTCAAAGATCTAAAAGTACAAATTAAACCTTAACGTCTTCTACGTGAAGTCCCAAATACTGGCCGTTTGCTTGGATACATTCTTCTCTTAAGCATATATTGCCGAGCCAAATGTTCATAATTTGGGGCCTTAAAACGACGATGGTGAATAGAAGAAGCAATACGACTAGCTTTCTCTAAATTTTCGGTAGCTACCCACACACTTCGAACTAAGGCATCTGAAAAGTCATCTTGATGCCCTGTAACTTCAGACTTACTTACAACAACCAAATTATTTGAATAACTCTTCTTTTGCAAACGTTTTAATTCTTTAAGATAAACACAATCTTCTTGCTCACCAGTTTTCTGATCGACTATTTCTCCCGTATTAAATAATCTCAATTTCTTGTCAAGCATCATCAACTTAAAATTGTTATAATATTTAGATTTTAAATCACGCGAAAAATTCACCATCCTTAAACAGGTGATTTTTTTCTTAGCCAAAATTTGGCGTAGAGGTTCGCCATTAAATTGGTCAAATACCCCATCAGTTACATTATAAAGATTGACAATATCTTCGATCCAATCAGCAATCGCTTCAAATTCAAGCACATCAGCCTTAGTAACATAAGGTTCATACATAGGATCAACAACAGCATGCGTTGAATAATTTGCGTCAATATAAAATAATTCAATCTCACTATTTTGATTCACAGATGTAACAGATAGAGCAGTTCCATTCGCAGACAAACCTAAGTCAATACCTAAAAAAGAAGGAACTCCTGGAATACCTCGACTTCGAGGAATTAAATCAGGTATAACTACGCTATTTAAATAAGAATGATCTTCAATCCATCCTGACATCTTATCACTAAAGCGAGCGCCAAACTCTCTCCAATAATTCTCTTTGCCGCCTTTCTCCTTAAATTTAGCCTTCAAATAATGAGAAGGCACGTTCTTTGGATTAACCTCCCAAGAAGAAGCTTGAATCATTAAAACTCCCATGTCATCCCCATTCTGAATAGATTCTTTATATTTTTCATACATAATGCCTGATTTATTTAAAGGAGATGAAATCATAATCATTTTACCATACATCACCCCATCTTTATTAAAACTAGCAATAGAAGGATCTAAAGCATTATAAACTGATCTATCAGAACTTGCTGAAGCACTTTCTGTAATATAATGGCAGCATTCATCCATAATCCCAACAATATTACCTGGACCTCTTAATGTTCTTGAAATACAACTGTTAAATGTAATTTTAATTGAAGGGCGCTTTCCCTTCCCATAGCGTTCAATATCATAATCAGATTCAAGTTTGATATCATTAACAGTTTCACTCACACGGTGATTTGAAAAAACACTACCTCTTAAAATGAAATTTGTAGTCATACCATAAAGAAGAGAGGCTTGTTTTCTTGCTGTTGCTACTGTAGTTATCCCGATCTCTGAAGATTCATCTATTTCAAAAAACTTATAAGGATCGTATATACTCAAAAGACGATAAACTTCATAACTAGAAATAACAGCAGAAAGAAATGTTTTACCTCCTCGTCTTCCAATCGGTAAAATAAGTGTCCAATAATTCATCTCAGGAAGTTTTTCAGGATCCTTTAAACTAATTCTTTCATTCTCTCTAAGATACTTCCAATAATCATACTCAGTAAACTTATATAAGATTTTTTCATTAAAATGATTTGGGATAAGTATGTCTTTTGTCTTCTTATCTAATTTTAATCCATAAAAGCATTTTAAAATAAAGCGTTGCACTGGAGTCGGATTAACTTGAATAATATCTTTACAAAAAGATAGAATATCTACATGCTGCTCTGAAGAAGGTTGTTTCTTTGAATTAAAATCTTTACATATATCAGAAAGGGACATTGGGAGGCCTTTAAATTACTTTTGAGGGCCCATTAACTTCTTCTGAGTCTGTTCCTCCCAAGATGACAAATTTTTAGTTAATTCGTTAAACATTGCTTCAATATGGTAAACAGGTACTCCCACTTTTTCAGCCGAAGAATGTACAAGATCTAAAATCTCTTTAAAGACAATTTCAAAAGATTCGCTCTTAAGATTAATCGCTTCATTTAGAGCCATTTGACGCTTAGCAAAAATAATATCAGTTAATACTTTTAAAGACCGTATCTTTCTACTATTCTGTTCGAAACAACTCTTACCCTCAGTTAATCTTTTTTGTATTTCTACGTCAATTAAGGCAATAGTTTTTGCAAGCTCTTCTTCAACCATCCCAATTGTATTGACATCGTTTTTCTGTGAAACTATTGTGACAATATGATTTTTTGAAGCTTCTTCTTGTAACTTCTGAAATTTCCTAAAAGCAGCCAAATCTTTAATAGAGATTTCATGTATTGATTCAAGAGGTATCATTTCATTCTCATTATTCGATTGTGAACTCATTTAAACCCTCAATTTCACCTTTAAATGTTTTAGGCCTCTCTGATAATTTTACTGAAATCTTAGACCCCTGAAAGAAATTTTTGATTTCTTCTGAATCTTGGGTAACATTTGATTCTAAACTCTTTTTAAATTCTTGAGCAACAAACTTTCGGCCCAATTTAGTACAATAAACTTTACTATTAAATAAACAATCTTTACAAGCAGATTTAGGTTCTAATCTTGCATCTTTGTTAATCTTATAACCCTGGCTTCCCAACTTCTGGCAATATCTAAAAGCATTTGTATTAATTAGGTCAGATTCTAAAAAAGCTGCTTTAAACAAAAAAGCAATTTTAGTTCCTGGGCACAAACTCTCTAATTTATGGTGGATACTTTCTATTTTTACTCCTTTTTTAAGAGAAATCTTAATACCCTCAATTAATCGTTTATTTTGTTCTATATCTGATTTATTATTTGAAGCGCTTAAAGTATATAAAGAAGCTTCTTGTTTTTCAGATTCTTTCGATTGATTAAAACTAAGTAAAAAAAGTTGCTTCAAACGATCTCTCTTATTCTTCAAGTTTCCAATTTTATCAAGGATATTTTGCTTCGAAATTTTCTTTTGGCTTGCTATCTGTTCAACAAAATAATTAAAAATCTCAGCATTTACTGGTATATCTTTATCTAAGAAAGTTAAATCCAATTTTAAACACTTATCTTCACTAGCATGAACACAAGATTCACAAACATTTTCTTTTTGCATAAAGCGAGCTGTTGCATTAGATTTCTTCAAAATCGAAGCAATCTCGTCACAGTTCTCAAAAGAACCTAGAGTTATGTAAACTCCCCCAAACAATCCCTGCTCTTTGAAAAGTGAACGGATTTCTGTTTCCGCTAAACGTAAATTGTCTACTGTGAATTTCTGCTGTAAAAGATTGACTGCTTTCTTTCCATAAACTTGTTTTATAAAACAAGTTTTTAGAAACTTTACAATGCTATTAATAGCTGAAGCATTCTTTTCAATTTCATTTAGTTTGATCTTCTCTTGGGCTTTAATGGAAGCTAAATTCAAAATCTCATCTGCTTTTGATATATCTACCTCTGCTTCTAAAGCATGTTCCTGTAAATGAGTACTAAGATTCTCTGATTTTTGTTCTCTTTTTGTGAGAAATATCCTGCGTATTTGCTCGCTTGGTGAAAGCGAAGAATCTTCATCAAAAATAAAACCATGAGAAGCTACACTTTGTTTAACTTCTTTAACTAAAGATTCATCAAATGAAACCTTAAGCACAAGAGGTTTTTCAAACTTTAAGCAGGTCTCTTTTGAATTAAAAGTACAACTCGAGCATTTATTTCTCTTTAAAACAAATCGAACAAATGGATATTCTGAAGTTGAAATTTTAGAATCCTGGCAATTATATAAAGATGGGTCGATATAGATAAAACCTAAAAGACCATGCTCTTTTGAGAGGTCAGATAAATCTCGAGTGCTTGCTTGAATTGTTCTTTGGTCAAAGTTCTCACGAATAAAACTAGAAAGTTTTGCTCCAAATATTCCTTGAGCCATTGCTAAACGCACTCGCTGAATTAAATTTGCAATAGCCTCTTGGGTAACTTCTTGTGTGCTCGATAAAACTGGTTTTTGTTCAACATTGGGAATAAAATTAAATTGGGCAGGACCTTTGAAAAGTTTATGATCCCAAAGAGACCGTAATTGATCCTTGCTATTTAAGGTCTTTTTATTATCAGGAAGTCGTTCATGCTTTCGATATTCCTCTTCATCTATATCTAACCAACTCAAATCTTGAATGGGAACATCAGCAGTTTTAACAAAAGATTTTAAAAAAGTATCATCTAACATTGTAATTCCTCAACTAAGGGGTGAAGTGATTTTCCTCTTCAAATTCAGTTCTTCTAATCTGATCTATTTCTCTTGACAACTGTTCAGGTGTTTTTTCAGGTATTCGTCCTGTTTCTTCTATCTCACGTAAATCATCAAGAGATAATTCAGATTCATAATCTTCCACTTGTTCATTCAATTTATCTTCAGCATAGTCATTTAATTTTTCCTCTGTTTCTTCACTTAATTCTTCTTTTGATTCTTCTTCATGCTGCTCTTTTAAACGTTTCCAAACAGGATTATTTGAAACTTCATCATCTATAGCATCAATAACTTGTGCTACGTTATCAATAGTAGCACTTATAATGTCTTTGGTATCTTTAAGCGAAAGAGCAAATCCTCTCCCACCTATCATACCATCAGGAGTAATTTGCGGGGTTTTCATCCGAGCGAGTAAAGTGAACGATCTAGTCAAATTTCTTTGAGCTCGAGTAAGAGGCACTAAAACCTCTTCGAGCGAAAATAAAGCATTAAGATTAGGATTGAAATCCGCTGAATTCTCACGAACTTGAGATTCAATAAAACGTTTCATAATTCGAGCTGTTCTTTGATTCATGTCTTATCCTTTTAGAGGAGATTTCTCATGCTCAAAAAGACGATAAACAACTAGATTACCTTCAGCATCTTCTTCTACTTTCCATAAATCCTTGTCAGCCTTACTAATAAGATTGCTCTCAGATACTCGAATAAAATCTGCGAGTTTATCTAGAGAAGATATCTTCCTTAGATCTAACTTTTTCTGTTTAAACACGAAATCAAAACTATTGTCTGATGCCCAGTTAAAACCGCCTAAAAATTTGCTCATCTATCTTACCTCACAAACTAAAATACAGGATCTAAAGTTTTAGATTATTAGTGAAGTATTGGTTTTTGAGTGAATCTAAAAACAAAAGAAGTGCTTAATTCAGATTTCTAAACAACAATATCTGAAAGGGCAATATTTCTCTGTTTTTTCCATCTAGGTACTTCAACTTCTCTTAAAATATTTAAATTGTCGCTTACCATCTTTAAGGAAGTATAGTAAATCTTAAATTTTGGATCATCTTTAGACTTTTCTTGGATTTTTTTAAGATTACGTAAAAACCGATGCCGCACACCGCATTGTGATAGACCAACTTCGCGAGCAACTACTGATTGACATGATGTTTCAAAAATGCGAAGCATAATAGTCACTTCAATATTCTCAATCAAATTTTCTTCGGAACAATTTGGGCAAAGAGAAAAAGAATTTTCAAATTCTTTATGGCATTTCGGGCACCAATATTTAACTTCATTCCCGTTCAAAAAGCAAATTAAATCTTTCCGCATTTCGTCAACATCAACCTTAGGTAAATTAATCAAAAACTGTAGTCTCTTAATTGCTTTGCGTAAGCGAAGTGAAATAGCTCCTTGTGTCACGCCTAAGATACGAGCCATTTGTTTTTGACCTTTACCTAAGATAAAATACATATATATAAGGTCTACCTCGCGCGGAGGAATACGCAGCAATAAATCCTTAATCTGACTTAAGGACCCTTTAAATCTAATTTTCTCAGCGCTAATAGATAAACGTCCGCTTTTTGAAAACCTCCGAGCTAGTTCGACTGGATCGGTACTCTGAACAAAACTCATTCTTGAGCTCCAAAAAGGCTCTCCCATTGTTGGAAATGTTTAAGAAGATCAAACATTTCTAACATTTGGAGTGAATCTTTTAAAGATTCGGCGTCAAAATCTGAATGATTTACTGAAACATCTACATACTCTTTTAGTTTAATAAGTTCAAAATTCTTGTAGGCCTGCTCCATAAAATCAGATATCTTAGTCATTTGATTTTTGGTTAAAAAATCAAATGACTCTAACTGAGTATAAATTTGGTCAATTGTTGAAGAACCATTAAGAGAAACATGTTTTAAAATTTTGACTACCTGCTTCTTAGGCAAGCGTGAAACACCAGGAATATTATCACTTCGGTCACCTGTAAATACTTTTAGAAAAATAATACCTTGAGGCAAAAGTCCGAACTCGTCGAGTACTTTTTGTTCACTATAAATAACTTCATCTTTTTTACCCATTTTAGGTTTGATAACAAGAACCTGAGGATCTACTAGCTGCAGAAAATCTTTATCAGCACTAATGATCACAAACTTCTTAACATCTTTACGATACTTCTCAATAAAGCTACTAATTAAATCATCTGCTTCTTCAAATTCTAAACGGGCTTGCCGCACACCAAGATATCTTAAAATATCCGTTAGTATTTCAAGCTGAGAAGAAAACTCTGAAAAACCTTCTTTGTTTCGATGAGCTTTATATTCAGCAAAAATTGATTTCTTGATAATTGGTTGGTCATCCCAGAAAACTACTAAATCTCCACCTTTCGGTTTAAAACGTTGTTTTAATGAACGAAGAGATTTTAAAAAACCATAGATTAAACCTGTTGCTTGGTTTGTAGTAGTTCTCAGCATTCTAAAGACATGATGGGCTCTATATGCTAGATGGCTTCCATCAATGAGAACTTCAAATTTTGGCATTCTAATCTCTTTAATAATCTACTAATTACGTAAAATGTTTAAAAGTATAGTTCTATTTTTAAATTCCTACTTAAAAAACATTTCTAATCTATTCATTTTACATTCTTAAGAGAGAGAAATAAATAACTTTTTTTAAAGAGTTGTGTGATAAAAACTATATCTATAACAAATCTTGTTATAAAGAAATGCTCTTTTTTTGAATCAGAAAAAATAGTTAATGGGGCTTGATGAATTCAAAATCTTTGAAATAATCAAAAAATGACTTTTTCTTTAGAGCCTTTTGTAAACTAGCAAGAGGTACCTCAATCAAGAGTTCAGTGCTTCTTAAATCATCGACTAAAACAAGAGCTATCTGATTTTCTTTATTTATAAGGGTCCCACGCAACGCCTTACAGGTTCCATCCATAATTTCAACAAAATCACCTTCTTCAAGATTTTTTGTTGTTAATTTTACTAATTGCTTCTTTAAAGATTTAATCTTAGATTCAGGTACAAATTCAATAACCCGAAGCCCATTTTGAGTGTGAGTTAAAATAGACTTAAAATGAACATCATCCTCTATTGCGAAAAACTTTTCATTTGAGCAATTTGACTTACAAAAAACATAGCCATCAAACAAATAAACTTTTTCATCACATACGGAATTCTCTAACCAAAAAACTGGAACAAAAACTTCTGTATCTGCAGTATTCAAGATTTCTTTTAAAACAGAGGGAATTTCTTTAATTTTTTTCTCACCCTGAGATGAAAGTTCTACAACTACCCATCCGCGTTTTCTAGCCATTCTTTTAAATAACCAGTTAATAATAGAGAAAACTTTTTTGAACTCAATATTTCAAAACGCTTACTTAAACTTTTATTATCATTTTTAGGTTTATTAACACTTCCAGATTCAGGCTGTTTAGATCCAATAATATCTAATTCAGATTTAAATTGGTCATCAAATGATTTTAAATTTCCAGATGGCGGAGCTCCTGGCGTAGCTGAGGCTGAGGCTGATATTACTGGCATTGTGCCAATAACTTTTACAGGATCAAAGCCATCACGTAACTTAGAACTAACAACGAGTAGGTCACAAAGTAAAGTTGTTTCATCTAAAACTCGTTTGCGATTTAAAAAGTAATCAGCAATTTTTAAAATATTAGAACCTACAATTTGATAAACCTCTTTTTCTAAACCATTCTTTTGTAAAAGTGAAGACTTATAAACATCAATACTCTTCCGAGCTAAACCATTATAAATTTTAGAAGGCTCGACCCTATTTAAAAGATTCTCTACGGATCTTATGGCCTCTGGAGCGTTATCTTTCAAATTCTTTAAAATTTCTAAAAAGGAATCATCTAAATCTAAATCTAATTCCTCTTTAACTAAAGTACAAGTAATTTTACCAAATGTAGAGAGTAAATCAACCTTGCCTATAGCATCTCTTACATGTCCTTTTTCAGCCTCTACAATAAGATTTAAAGCTTCCTTTTCATATTCTATATGTTCTTCTTTACAAATATGTTCTAGACGATCTGTAATTACGGCGTAAGGTATTTTTTTAATAGGGAAAACCCAACTTCTCGAAACTACTGTATTTAGCATCTTTTCTGGTTCAGTTGTACAAAGTACATATACAGTGGTTTCAGGAGTTTCTTCCATTTGTTTTAATAAAGCATTTTGAGCTGCTTTTTTCATTTCATGGCATTCATCTAAGCAAATAATTTTAAATTTAGAAATTCCTAAAGGAACATAACTAGCATCCTCTTTTAGTTGTCGAACATTTTCTATTTTCCCATGTGTAGCTGCATCAATTTCTAGAAAATTCAAATTTTTACCTTCTATCCCACTTTTGCAGCTCTCACATTCATTGCAAGGTTCACCATCTGTTTGATTCGGGCACATTAAAGCGCGAGCAAAGATTCGAGCTATGGTAGTCTTACCACTACCATAAGATCCTACAAACATATAAACTGGACGGATATCTTTTGAGGTAATATTATGTTTAAGGACTCTAATTGTTTCGGCCTGTCCTAAAACATCTTTAAAGATAAGCGGACGGTATTTGAGAGCAAGCTGCATTATTCTTCTCTACTCTATTTCTTGGGTGTTACAATAAATGTGGTTCTGGGTCTCTTAAAAAAGATCTTATTTACTTCATCATTAAAAAAGAATTCAACTTTTTTGTCATCAATAGCATTGAGAAAATCTAAGAAATAATCTGGATTACAAGCAAAGTCTTTCTCGATTGGTGAATTGACTTTGATTTTTCTCTTGGTTTTGGAAGTATTCAATTCACTAAACAAAGTCATTCTCTGATCTGCAATTTCAAAATCAATCCGACTATCAAAAGATTCAGAAAGAATCGATACCCAATCTATTGCATCCTTTAGAGACTTTCGGTCAACCTCAACTACATTAGAAGACTGTTCTCCTAGCTTTACATACTTATCCAAATCTGGGAAATCATTTTTTAACAACTGTACTGTAAGTGTCGTAGTAATATTCTTGAATGTTAAATGATTTTTAGGGCCAATTAAAAAACTAGTTGGACGCATGCGAATTAGTTCTCTAATTGAATCACGAGAAAGAAAGAATTCATCTTTTAATTTAGAATTCTCAATCTCCCCAGTTACCCTACAAATCTTCTTATTATCACAACTAGTTAATGAAAGATGTCCTGAATCAATTTTAAAATGTAAGCCTTTCAAATCAAAACGAGATTCAATCTCACAAATAGCAACCTGAGCCAATTTGAGCATTGGGACAAAATCTTCAGGAAGATTAACCTCTTCTACATCAGGAATCTCAATCTTTGGAAAATCATCAATATCCGCTGCGGCATCATGAGTTAAAGTTGCCTTAGCATCTGCGTTTTCGCATGTTACAATAAGATTTTGGTCCTCATCAGTCTTTAGACTCACTTTATAACTTCCACCTAATTTACTGACGATTTCATGAAAACGCGAAGCAAGAGTAGCGACTCTGCCTTCTTCCTTAATTTTAAGTACATCCTTTCGTATAGATTCAGTATTTTCCTCTGAACCCTCCTCAGAGCTTTCTTTAGTACTAGGTTTCTTTTGTTTCTCGACATATTCAGCATCTTCACCCACCGTCCAACTTATAGTTAGATCATCTGAAGAAGCTGAAATGGAAAATTCCTTCTCTCTAGCCTCAAGAACAAAACAGTTGAGAATAGGAACAAGACCTTTTGAACTCACAATAGGTTTTACACGAGTTAAACCCTCAAGCAAAACATCACTATCAATAAGAATTTCCATTGACTAATCCTCCTTCAAATTAGGAATGCCTCTTAGAAGATTTTCTCTTAGTTCTTGAATTTCCCGGATAACAGCAATAAAAGCTGCTTTGTCCACAATGACATGGTCTTTATCAAGACCAAACTCTCGCTCTAGATGGGGATGAGTATGAAACAATTCTCCCTGAACTTTAATTTGCATTTTATGCTCTAAAAAAAAGATTCTTCTGAAGATTTAAATTTTACATTGCGATCATTAATCCAATCCCCAAAATCTAAATAATAAATTAAATTTACAACACACCTCGCATAATTTTCTTTGCTAACTCGCTTAAAATTTAGATCTAATTTTTCTAAGCGTTCTAAAAACTCTTTGCGTTCTTTTTTGCTATTCCAATTAAGAATATGATTTACTGAATATCTTTTACGCGGTTTATTAAGGACTGATACTACTGCAATAATTGTCTTACCTAAAGTTTTATCCCAAAATTTAATTGAGCCATAAGCGCCCGACAAACACCAACTTAGGCTATCAACTGTATACCATGGAAACCATAAACACCATCTTGTATCTGTCATCCCATAACCATGGAACTTATGATCTGGAGCGATCTGAAAAAGCTGTTCGAACTCCCCGCGAAGCTTAGCTGAATGATAAGGCTCTACCGCTGTGCCAATGCCAAAATACTCATAATTATCAAGATACTTATGAAACCATTTTAATTCTTCGCCGACATGGTAAGCAGGTAAGGGATTAAGACCATAACTTTCCATAATCTTTTGATTTTCCCAACTCTTTTCTGGATTCCCTTTAACATCAAGAGAAGCCACTACATCAAATAAATGTCCATACTTTACAACAAACTTTGAATATTCATGTACGTCTATTTCAAGTCCTTTATTAAATGCTGTATAAGCACCGCTATCTAAAAAGACCTTATGGGCTCCAATTTCCTTGATCTTTTTCTCAGGATCCTTTTGGTCCTTAAGCCAAAAATAACTCTCAAGAGCATTATATTTATAACCAAGTTTTTTGAGATGTGGAAGTACCCATGTATTTGACACACCATGCAAATCAGCTAAAAATAAAATCATTAAAGCCTCTATAATGGAATTGTGTATTCAGGTTCGATACCAAATTGTTCTACGATCTCTTTCTTTTCTTTTCGAAGGCATATTTGGATAATACTACGATGATCTACCAAGGAAACCTCTTTTGATCTAAAACGTTCATAAATTAAACCTAAAGTTTCGGCACTTCTTCTAAAATCATATCTACCCTCACCTCTAAGACTTTTGAGCATCTCAGGAATATAGTCAAAAGCAATCTTGTCATAGCACCCTTCTAAAGGATTAACTTCATACCCTTCTTCAATGCCATGTAACTTTAGAGCAACATATCTTCTAAAACAAGCTTGGCATCTGCCACAAGGCTTCTCTGTATCCCTATAACAAGAAAATGACTTTAAAATCAGGTCCTTTGCTTCTGTAAAGCCCTTCTCTTTAATTAACCAACGAATTGTATCTTCTTTTGTGTAATTCCAAAATGGACTATCCACTACTACTGATTTAGAACGATAATCCAACTGTTCAGTTAAAAATCTAGACATTTTCATAGTGTAATCTGGATTTTTATCTACAACAACATCAGAACCTAATCCTGCTAACCAAATGCGGTTTGCATGCAAACTTGCGATTAAGATTAAAAAAGTATTACGTAAAGGAACAAAACCTGAACCATCCCCAAATTCATAATTTCTCAAATTTGTTGCACTATCTATAGTTAAATCCATATGTAATTCAGAAGCCAAATCTTTAACTTTTTTCCACTCAATATGAGAATAACGTGTTTGAAAATTAACAAATAAAACTGGAGGATGGTTCAAAAACTCCCAAGCAATGAGGGAATCAGTGCCTCCTGAAAATAATAAAATTTCATTTTTTAGCATATTTTTGCTTCCTTAATGACCTTAACACATTCCTCACAAATTTGTTTTTTGCAAAATAAAGGTCTATCAGACAAACAAGTCAAAACCCATTGGCTTGCTCGAACACCAAAGTTGAATAACTTCTTCTTTGGGTTCAATTGCTTTCTACCACACAAATCACAAAAATAAATAATCTCTTCCATAGCAACCTTTAGCTAATTAAAACAACAACAAAAGGTTTTTCAAGATCTGTGTTCAAAAAAGTTCTGCATATAGAATTGATATTCTTAATTTCTTCTGATGTTAATGCGGAAGTATTATCAACAAAAACCACCTCAATTGGAAGACCTGCTATCCCTGCCAAACTTAAAGGTGTACAAAAGTAAGTTTTGTGTGAAGGTTTTTCAAAAATTTGCTTAAAAACATTTCTTGCTTGCTTCTCTAGACTTGAATTCGCGCAAATAAAAGCAGAGTGTTTAAACATATCATGAGCTAATTTTATCGCTGCTGTAGTCTGTCCCGTTTGTCTACCACAACCAACTCTCACAATACAATACTCTTCTAGAAAATGGGGTAAGCGAGTTTGGTGCAAAGAAAAATACTTTTGATTTTCGATACAATTTAAAATAAGAATTTTCATTGCTTCCTGTGTATTATTGCTTAAAGAATCCAAGTCCCTCGTTGCTGAAACTACTGCTTCTTTTTGGTCTTTTGTTAAATCTGTCATTTGACTCTTCTCATCAATATGATTTGCCATGTTGGAAGTTTTTCTTACCTCTATTAGGATCCTCTGCATACATGTGTTCAGATTCAAGAATATGATCCCAACAGCAACCAGGACAAACTTGCACATCTTTCTTAAAATCTTTTTTGAACTGTTTAAGCTTTTCTGGATCTATTAAATCCCAAATTTTATACTTACTAACACGCTCTCCTCTAAGATCAATACAACACATTAAACTACCATCTGAATCAATAGTCAGCAAAGCTGGCTCTTTACAATGCCAATCTAAACCTACTCCATATTTAGGAAAGTATTCTTCAAAGAAAGGCTCAAATTGGTGTATTAAATAACCTTGCTTTTTCAAATCTAACATTTGCTCACAATACCATTCGATATCTTTCTGTTGTTCTGGTTTGATACGATCGTTATGAGGTCCAGTATAGCGATACATCCAAAAATCATGGTTATCTGGATCGTCATGTAGAGGCGATGTGATAACCCAAATATTGTGATCAGTAAAAAACTTAACAATGTCCGGAACTAATCTCAAATTCCAAGAACAAAGCCCCATATTTGCTAGAGCATCAGGAACTTCCTTTACCATTTCAAGTAAAAGTTTTGTACCTCTTTGTGATTTTAATTCATTATGTTGCTTAACATTAAAATCTTTAATTAAATCAACGCTACATGAAATTTGCTTTAAATTTAATTCCATATATCTTTCAACCGAATAAGTTGCGTTTGAAATTAAGGCATAAGGAAGAGAATGCCCATTAAGATATCCAATAATTTGATTAATATCTTGACGAAACATTGGTTCGCCACCGAAAATTACATGCATACCTACACCTAATTTTTCAGTGGCGTCAAAAACCTTTTTCCAACCTTCAATATCAAGTTCAGGTTCTTGTGAATCTTTTTTAACAACACCGCAATAGCTACATCTAAGATTACACTTTCTTGTAACAAAAATGCAAGCCTTTAAAGGGTGCCAAATATCCATTAGTTCTTGATCCATTTCATTCTCCTATTCATTACCACTCAAACATAGCATAAGCAGTATGATTATGGATACTCTCCATACTCTCACACTCAATCTTGCCATGAGATATCTTTAAATTAGATTCGCGAATAGCAACAGCCACATCCCGAACTACATCTTCAACGAATTTGGGATGGTCAAACATTTTCTCGGTAACAAATTTTTCGTCAGCTCTTTTTAAAAGCGGAAATATCTCGCAACTACCTTGTTGCTCTACAAGCGAAATGATATCCTCAAACCAAGTGAATTCCTGGGCCTCAAGTGTAAGAGTTATAATAGCTTTTTGGTTATGAGCTCCCTGATCAGAAATCTCTAAGGAACAAGGACAAACTGTTGTAACTGGAACTTCAACTCTAAGGGTATCTCCTTGAGAAAACCCGCTATGAGAACTATTCATAATAATACCACACTTATAAGGCGCTGTCATTATATTATGAGTAGCCGGAGAAGACTTATTTACAAAGTAAGTAAAGAATGCTTCTAAGTGAACATGGTCAGCCTTAAAACTGTTTTTAATGCGTTCTACAGCTGTGCCAAAGAGCTTAAAAGCAGTGCCCTCGAGTCTCACGCACTCTTCTAAAGCTTCAACAAAGCGAGACATATGTGTACCTTTAACCTCAGCAGGCAAATCTGCATAAAAATTAAATAAAGCTGTTGTCCTAATAGTTGTTTTATCAGGACGTTGTAAACAAATAGGAAACTCTAAACCTCTAACTCCAACCTTATTAAGTTTAATACCTCTTTCATCTTTAGTCTTTTGTACGTCTTTCATTTTACCTCTAAAGTAACTTTGGGCACTCTAGAAAAGCAAATTCGTCTACTTTTTTATAAGCATTTTCGTCTATAAAAAAGTCATAAGGCATTTTACCTAAGATTAAACGATCATAAGGAACATTATTTGAATGTAACCATGTTTGGGTAATCTCTCGGTCAGCTTCATATCTTGCTGACCAAAGTACAATAAAATAATGTTCTTTAATTTGCTGCAGAAATTTAATTTGACCTTCTTTTGGAATAGCTTTTGCATAATGAGGAAAAGAATTATCTTCACAAAGAGTCCCGTCAATATCAACAATAATTGCCTGTTTATCTGTACCCCAAAATTCCGAAGGTTTCATTAAACTCCTCCTTTTCCTTCCCACAACCAAACATGTAATCTCGGACTGAAATTGTAATCATATTTTTTGCATTGCTCAACTAACCATAAAGAAGTTTCTTTGAGATCTTTATCAGTTATGCCTTGAGGCATCATATAAACATTAATCAAGCCCAACTCTCTTATTAAATCAGATGCCTCTACAAAATCGGAATGATTTCCAATAACAAACTTAAAAATATGGTTCGTTAAATTATATACAGTTAAAAGATCTTTTTGAATTGAACAATCTAAGGCATTTCCCGAATTTGAAAGTTTAGGTGAAACATTCCATTGAATCTTAGAAGAAAACAAACAAAACATAGGAGGCCTTAGAGTTCCATTTGTTTCAACCTCAATGTTATAACCAAGAACCAAAAGATTCTTAACTAAAGCCCCAAAATCTTGCTGAAAAACTGGCTCGCCACCAGTTAAACATACATTCTTACAACTATAATCAGACAGATGTCCTAAAACAGCTTCCTGGGTTAAAGACTTACCCTGTTCTCTAGAAGCATAACTCGAATCACAAAAATCACAGGACAAATTACAGGTTGCTGTCCTAATGAAAATAGTTGGAACTCCAACATTTTTACCTTCTCCTTGCACTGAATAAAATATTTCTGAAATTTGCATAAGATAACCTTTAAATCTTGACAATACCTAAATTCTGGGCAAGAGTATAAATATGTTTATCATTAACATAAAATGCATGACTTCCCTCGGATTCTACTACTTCAACCATAAAACAAGAAGGTATTCTATCACATAAATACTTACTAATATTTTCAGCTGTCGGGTTTTCAATAAAATCATTTAAATAGGCATGATCTAACTGATTAACAATTTTTTTAATTTCTGTAAAGTCAATAACCATATCATGATTATCAAGAGCATAATCAAAACAAGCGCAATAAACTGTAATAAACCAGCCATGCCCATGAAGGTTGCGACATTTTCCTTCATAATTCGGTAACTTGTGAGCAGCAGATACTTGCATCTTTTTCTTTAAAAAATACATTTTAAATCCTTAAAATAAAATCAAACGATCTATCTGTGACTTAAGAACTTTCTGAAAACCCTCTTCTCCCAACTTCTCCCATAACTCGTTAAGATCTTTTGCTAAATACGAAATCTTAATTAATTCAACAGCATTACCTAATTTCTCTTGTAATTTTACAAAGCCTGATTCTCCTGCTTTATCATTATCTAAAAGAGAAAAAATCCTTTTAACATATCTTTTAAAAAAAGTAATCTGAAGAGCAGAAATATTAGCAGTTAAAATGCTCAAACTATTAGGAAAAAGACGAAACAAAGGGTGGTAATCAAAAACGCCTTCAGTAATAAATACCTCTTCCGTTGCCCAAATTTTTTCAAATGCTTGGTTTAAACCATAAAAGGTTCCCTCTAAATTATGTAAAACTGACATAAATTTTGTTTTAAATTTCTTTGTGTCCTGGGCAGTAAAGCCAATTAGTTGTTCTTGACTATTTTTTAAAGGAAAAATAAGCTTCCCTCGAAGTAAACTACCATCTGAGGACCACCTTTTAAATTCTTTCCAATCAGTTCCAGATAAATCTTTAATTTTTGGTTTAGAATCAAAGAAACGAATACCAAAAAAATCTATTTCTTCTCTTGTAACCCCGCGAGACAACAAATAATCTAAAACCTCGTCAGGAGGATAAATTGTTTGCTCGTAGTAATAATTTAAACACTGCATTTGAAATTTAATCTTTTCTTTTGAATAGTCTGAAAATTTTTTGAAAGAAAGAATACTTTTCCTCAAGCACCCATTCTAAAAGATAGATATCTTTATATTTTTCTTTACAAGTCTCTACATCTTTAAGATCTGCTTTAAATTGTTTGGCAATTTGTTTTTTTGAAAACTTTAAAGTAAAACGTGAACAACTTTTAGCGTCATCTATAATATCACAAATCGTTCCTTGCCAAAAAGGCTGATTTACTTCCTTGGGGTCTTTTGGAATACATAACCCTATTGTATCATTACTATTTTGTAAAGGCTGCCTAAAATTAAATTTACAATTTTCTGGCTTACAAGATAAATATTTTTTATACAATTTTTGTAAATGCCGATACTTTAAATCTTTAATTTTTCGTCTAATTTCTTTAGGAGTTCTCATTTAACTTTGGCAATCTTAGCACAATTCTGGTCATTATCGGCTACTACTTTATAAATGTGATGAGCAAATTCAGGCAAAGTATCTCGATTTTGAGTTACTAAAAGCATGTCGAAATTCAACTTCTCACACATCTCTCTAAGTAACTTAGAAACGTTAGAACTGTATTCAGAATCGACAGCATTAAAGCTCTCGTCTAAAATTATTATTCGTCTTAAAGAAAGCTTAATAATTACAATGAGACGCAATAAAAAAGACTCAATTGTTGCGATACTACCCCCGAAAGTTTCAAGTACTTCACCAACAATCTGACCATTCTTTATTGTTTTAAACTCAAGTCCAATTTTCCCTTTACCTCTTTTAACTTGGGCTTCAAACTTTAAATCTTGATCTGGAAAAGCAACCTTCAAACCATAAGTAACAAGATCTTCAACTTTTTTAACATTATCTACAATTAAATCATCAAGCAAATGCTTAAATAACTCAACAACTTTATCTAGAATCCTGGTCTCTGATTCTAAATCAGTAATTTCTTTTTCTAAATCTTCAGATTTCTTCAATAGTTGCTTGTGAACAATTGTTGTTTCTTGAATACGATATAGAAGTTGATCAATTTGAGATTTCATCGTTGCTTTCTATTTCATTTAAAATTTCTTCAGATTTGGAAATTTTTTGCTGAACTATTTCAAGAGTCTCATTTAATTCCTTTTCTTTTTGCTCTTTAATCTGTTGCAAATTCTTTGGGTCATAACCTGCTTCTTTAATCTGCTTTAAAAGTGTACTTAATTTTTTCTTTTCTGCTCGGAGTCTTTCTTGCAATCGAATCTTTTTCTCGTTGATTTCTTTGCTCTTTTGTTGAATTTGAGTAATTTGTTCTGATAAATCCATTAATTAAACCTTTAAAATAGAGATTCTTCTTTTAAAAACACAACTCTAACTCCAAACTCTTTAGATATTTTGATTGAAATATTTGGGTTTTTAAGCTTTTCAGGCCCAATATAAATAGAAGTTCCTTCATATAGGCCATTAGTAATAATTTTTATGGTTTGCTTTTCCGGTAGATTCCCAGGTTGTTTTAAATCTTCAGGTGGGGTTACATTAATTGAATCTTCCTCAGGTGGCGTTTTCTCCGTAAGATCAAAAACTACGCCACCTGAGGAAGATTCCTCAGATCCTGATTTAAAAGATTTCTTCCTCTTGAGTTTACGAGATTCAGCTTCTTGAGCTGCTGCCGCAGCATTAGAAGGTTCTTTAATTTTCTTTCCCATCTAAATTCTCCTTATTCTATTCCAAAATCAGTCTTTTCTCGTCTACAAAAAGGCTTCAATAACTTTTCCATAAGGCGTATCCAAATGATCTTCATGAACAGAACAAGTGTTCTTATATTCACACCAGAAACAATTATCTCGCTTAGAAGTAACTTCAAACTTTTCTTGCTCAATCGCTTTTAAAGCAGTGATAATCAAATTAGAAAGTCTCTTTAAATCTTCGATCTTAAAAGCGTGCCAATCAATCTGTGTTTCTCTAAAATACCAGACGCCCGAAAATTTCGGAATTTTTTTATAGGCTAAATAATAACTTAGAGCATAAAAAAGTACTTGCTCTCGATGGTCATCACTTTTATTTTTGGATCCTTTACCATCAATTAAAGTTAAGCCTTCTTGACGATGCAAAATTAAATCTGTACGTCCTCCAATTTTATATCCAGATAAATCTGCTCTTAAATTTTGTTCAGGAAAAACTAATTTTGACAGTAATCTATACTTCTTAATAGCCGCAGTAATCTTTGGAACATCATTCAGAATTTCTTCAAGTAGTTCTTCCTGTGATTTTCTATGGGGTTTATGCCAAAGTACTTTTGATTCCCTCAAAAGATTCTTATAAAAAGATTTGGCTTGAGAGCGTAGAGTATTAACGCATTCTTTTCGCATCTCCCAAAGGCTATTTTTATAAAAAGATTCAACTAAACTATGCATGACTGAGCCATACAAAAAATGATAGTCATCCTGAGATACCGTACGTTCTTTTCGCAAAATATAAATATTCTTATACCGCAAAGGACAATTACGATAAGTAAGATAACGATTCCAAGAAAAATACTTCATTCAATTGTCTGTTCAAGATAATATAAAGCTTTTTCTTTTACAATGTCTTCAAAAGACAAATCTTTAAGATGCTTTTTCACATCTTCAGATTGTGTTTGGTCTTCTTTAGATAGCATCTCAATGAAAGCATTAATTTCTTTTGATCTTAAATCTTCTTGTTGTTTTAGACCCAAATCAAAGATTTCTTCAGCAGGTTTAATTCTTAAACAAATAGGCGTAACTTGTACAGAATTCTGATTAATTTTCAAAACACAAATCTTAGGCTTTCTCTTGACATCATCCTCAGAAATCGAACCCCTAGTTACCGCCCCAACATTAACAAAATACTTTTCTGAGATTGTCTGAACACCTTGATCTTTATGTAGATGCCCAAATATAAATATATCTGGACCTAAGTTAAGCATATCCTGATAACCTAAAACAGGAGATCCAAAAAAGTTACCTCTCAAAGGACTAGCAAAAGTATGAGCCATACAAAGCAACCAATCTTCATCTTTCTTTTTAAAAGTCAAACTCTCAAGGGTACCAGACCCTGGTTCACCAAAAGAACATCCAACAATACGAATTTTAAAATTAGAGTGTTCATAAATTACTTCATTTTTCATCCATGAATTATCTGAAGAGCGAACAAGACCCTCAATACAACCCGAAGAAAGAAGTACGCCTAAGGGCTGTTTTTCAAGAGACTCTAAATTCGAAAAGGAGAGATCATGATTACCAGCAATTAAAACAGGACGACAATCAAAAGAATGAAATTGTTCAAATTTTTTCATTAGTCTTTGCACTAGCCGATGACTGTTTTTAGATGCGGTTTTAATATGAAAAAGATCTCCAGGTATAAGTAAAAACTTAGATTCGGTCTTTTTACATAAAACACGAATCTGTTCTAATTTCCCAAATAATGTTTCAACATAATCATCCTTTCTACTTGAAGGAGAATGATCACAAAAATGAAAATCGGCAGCTGTTACAATGTTTACCAACTTGATTTACATCCAAAAACTTCTCTAAAAGGACACTCATTTGTCTCTTTAATTGTTACAATCTCCTTAGACAAATCTTCAAGATTATTTTGAACTTCTAATAAACTTTTTTCTATACAATTTATTTCAGAAGAAAATTTAGTAAAATCTTCTAAAAGCCGTTCAAGATTTGAAAATTCATCAAAAAGGTCAACAAAGGATGAATCAAAAGCAACAATAGATTCAACCCTTTTAAGTTTAGTTATTCTCAATTTAAGTTGGTGTAAATCCCCAAAAGATTGTTTTATAAAATCAAAAGATCTAACTTGGTCTTCTGGAAAATTAATTTCCTCGACAGCAGAAATTTTTTCTAAACCAGATACCGAATCCAATCTTTCCTGATACTGAGAACTCAAACTTTCGAGAATTTCAAATTCTCGATAACCTTCAATAATAGAAGAAAGGTCAGGAAGACTAAGATCTTTTTGTCTTCCTAAAATCTCTATTATATTTGAAGAAATTTTTAAATTCTTCGTGAATTCTGAGATTTCTAAAAGAGAATTTTGTAGAGACTCAATCTTATTTTTTAGATTTAAAATCTCCTTACTTTTAATTCGAAGTTCATCAATTCTTCTAAATTTTTCTATGTCTGTTCTAACTTTATCTAGATCTAATTTTCGAATTTTTAAAGTTGCTTCATCTCTCTTTCGATCTCTATTAACTAACTTCAAAGCCTTGTTAATAACATCAATTTTTGAAATTTTTGAAACTGTTTCAGCAATGACTGTATTAGGTTGATCAATTAAAAAGATCTTTTCGAATTGATTTGGTACTTGAACAAAAACACGTTCAGTACCAAAAAAGATTGGCTTAAACCCAAGGTCAACTAGCTCTTGAGGAATTTCACGACCAATACTCTTATATTGTTTACCATTAATCTCATAGTCAATACTTTTTCCTTTAATTCGAGATATAGAATTATCTGCAATATTTAATGTAACTGTAGATGACTTTGAATTTAATCTAGTAAAGTCTCCACGATTTCGAATAACACTTCTAATTGCTCGAGAAATTGCGCTTTTTCCAAGATTATTACGTCCGATTAATACAGTAAATCCTTTTATATCTAAATCGGCTTCTTTAAAAGATTGAAAGTTTTTAAGCGTAACCCTCAACTACAAACTCCTGAAGATTCACCACAATTCATACAAACAAAACAACTTCCAGATCTACGCATTTGGGTATCACATTTAGGACAAATTGGGGAATCTTGATAAATCCCAGCAATTTTTTCTAGTTCTTCAACAGTTTGCTGTTGCTGAAACCAAGATAAGTCATTATCCTTTCGAGGATTATCTGACTCTTCTGATATATCTAGATCAGTGTAAACATTACCTAAATGTCTAAATATATAATCACCGATTGAGTGAGCCATTCTTATATCAGGGTTACTTGTAAAACCTGCCGGTTCATAACGCGTCCAGGCAAATTTGTCTACTAACTTAGATAGAGGACAACCATACTGCAAAGCAAAAGAAACTGCTGTAGCAGCCATATCCAAGACACCAGAAGTTAAACTACCTTCTTTGGCAATGCGAATAAAAAGTTCTCCAGGACTCCCATCTTCAAAATGCCCGATATGTAAAAAGCCTTTTCGTCCAGCGACACTAAACTCATGACAAATTGAAGAACGGTCTTTAGGTAATTTTCTTCTCTGACCCCATTTTAGAGGTTTTACAGAATCTTTAAGTGTTTTGAGCGGTTGTAGCCACTTTGACCCATCTCGATAAAAAGTAATCGACTTAAGACCCAATTGCCAAGATTTAATGAAGAGATCAAATATTTTTTCCGCAGATGTTTCTCTAGATAAATTAACTGTTTTTGAAATCGCCCCACTATAAAACTTTTGAAGATAACTCATAAATAAAATATGATCTTCAGGAGGGATAGTTTTCTCTCCAATAGCCGTGGCAAATAATCTCTGATGCTCTTGTTCTTTTAAAGGTAAATCTGAAATTTTTGTCCCATTTTTGAGGGCTTCTTCAATTTCTTCAACTTCAGATTTCTTATAACCTAGCTTGGCTAGACCCAAAATATAAGATTTACTCAAAAGCTTTAAAACACCTCCTCCAACAAGAGATTTTTCTACTATGATGTCTAAAGGAGGTTCAATACCAGTAGTTTCAGCATCCATCATAAAACTAATGGTACCTGTAGGAGCAAGTAATGTAGTTTGGGCATTTCTAAAACCCGATTTGGGATGATTAACAAGAGAATTCCAATTGCTATTTGCCGCATTTAAAATCGGATTCCAAACCTTAGCATCTGAAGGCTTATTAAAGACCTGTTCCATTTCTGAATATAATTTAATTGAGGCATTTTGATGTAACTTGAGAACTTGTTGCATTGACTCTTTATTTTGTTCATATTCAGCAAAAGGCCCCAAATGCTCTGCCAAATTTCTTGATATTGTATAAGCTTCAGAAGTTAATAAGCTTGAAATCGCGGCAGCTAAAATACAAGATTCTTTACTACCATAAGCGTAACCATTTGAAATAACAAAAGCTCCAATATTTGTTAAACCTAAGCCTAAGGGTCGAAAATTACGACTATTCTTCGTAATTTCTAGAGTCGGAAATTGTGACCCATTAATCAAGATATCTTGAGCAATTACGGTTATACGAATAGCATGTATAAAATCACGAACCTTAAAACTGCCATCTGATGCTCTAAATCGCATTAAATTAAGACTTGCAAGATTACAAGCACTATTGTCTAAAAACATAAATTCACCACATGGATTACTAGCCTCAATTTTGCCGCTTTCTTTACAAGTATGAAACTGATTAATACAGGTATCAAATTGTAAACCAGGATCTCCACAAAAATGTAAAGCTTTTGCTGCGTCCATTAATAATTCTTTAGCTTTATAAACTTTATATTCATTTCCAGAAACAACTAATTTAGTTGCCCATTCTTTATCTTTTAAAACTGCTTCCATAAATTCATCTGTTACTCTTAGTGCTGTATTTGTATTTTGTAGTGGAACAGTAGAATAAGCATCTTCCGGTTTATAACCAGATTCAATCAACTGGTGTGCAGTTTCTTCTGAAATAACTTTTGAATCAATAAAATCGGAAATGTCTGGATGGTCTATATTTAAAATTTCCATCTTAGCCGCTCGACGCATCTTACCCCCAGACTTAACAACATCGGCAGCTTGATCATAAATTTTAATAAAAGAAATCGGCCCAGAAGCTAGGCCTCCCTCAGAAATAGGTTCCATGGATCCCCGTAACTTAGAGCGATTTGAACCACAACCAGAACCCCATCTAAAAATTTTCATTTCAGATGTAACATTTTGAGAAATGTGTTCCATATTATCTTCAACGGATAAAATAAAACAGGCGCTTGTTTGAGGTTTATCTTTTACCCCAATATTAAACCAAACAGGTGAATTAAGTGACATCATCTGGTAAACAAAAAGATAACATAGTTCATGATTAAAATTACGTGCAGATTCCTTAGTTTTAAAGTAGCCTTGCTTTTTACCCCATTTTGTAAGGGTATCGGCTACTCTCTTAATCATTTCATCAATACCAGTCTCACGAGATTGGCCAAAACCTTTAAAATATTTTGAACAAACAATACTTAAAGCTTGATCTGACCAAAAAATAGGAGCATTCACATTTTTCTGTTCAAAGATTATTTTAGAATTTTTACCTATAATAGAAGTGTCCTTACGTTCCCAGTCAATTAAATCAAAAGGATGAATCTCCCCATCAGTAAAATAAGGTTTAATTTCTAAACCTTTAGATACTTTTTTCTTAGTCATTCTTAGTCTTCCTCCTCAAAATCATCTTCATCAAAATCTTCGACTATAATTTTTGCCTCAGAGGTTTTAACATCACTAGCTTTAGTTAAAGATGATGATTTAGAAATCAATTGTTCTTGAATCTCAAAGATTAAATCTTTTGTTTCTAATATATGCTTCCTTAAATTTTCTACACCTTGTACTCTGAAAGTACTATCCTTTGAAACAGATGAGTTATACTCAAACCAACTCCCTTTCTTCTCAATTACCCCATTCACTATTGCCAAGTCAATCACAGATCTAATATTATCAATACCTTCACCAAAACGAATAACAAATTCACCAGATCTAAAGGGATACCAAATCTTATTTTTTACTGTCTCGGCTTTTACTATAGTGCTTATTGGTACAACGTCGTCTTTCCCAGTAAAAGAATTTTTTATGGTCGCTTTTTCTTTTTTGGTTGCTTTAAGACGAATACGCACAATGGCATAAAATTTTAAAGCACGCCCTCCACTTGTCCTGTAGCCTCTTTTAGCATCTGTATCTATACCTCCAGCATAACGATCTAATATAACAGCAGGTTTCTGTTGATTAACCGCTACAAAAGTAATTCCTTGTTTACTAAAACGTTTAGAGGCTTGAGCAAGAAATTGACTTAAAAGAGCAGCCTGCAAACCAATACGTTTGCTCTCCTCTAAATCACCTTCATATTCAGACTTTGGAATCATTGCACTAATAGAATCGACCACTATTACATCAACGATTCGATGCCCTGCTTTTTCACCTGCATTTAAAAAATGGTTTATAATGGCCGCACCTTTTTCAAGATAATCTGGTTGGTACAAAGCAAATCTTTCGCGGCTTAAATCTAGACCTATATTTTTAGCATAACCTGGATGAAAGGCATGCTCAAAATCAATATAAAGAGCGGAACCAACAGAAGTCAGTTTAATTTTTTTACCTGAGTCTCCTTCTGACGGATACTCTTCAGTTTGTCCTGCACACTTCTGTGCCTGTATACAAAGAGAAATTCCCACTGTAGTTTTTCCTGCTGATTCATCACCAAAAATCTCAATAATTTTACCTCTGGGAACTCCGCCAATACCTATCACTTTATCTAAAACTATACTCCCAGTACTCAAAGCTGGCCACTCAGGAAGATCAGATGAAATTACCATAGGCTCATCAGATGTTGCTTTTTTTATAGAATCAATTGCTTTTTTAAATCCAGAATCAGCCATTCGTATTTTTACTCCTCAAAACATGTTTTTGAAAATTGGAAAAATAAATCATTCTCACGATAAATAAAACCTTTTCTTTCAGTTTTACCTTTATTTTTACCTCTAACATATGTATGAGTTTTGGTAAACATTTCTTTTTCTGTTGATGTTAAATTTTCTTTATCTAAATTATTATCAAAGAAATTCCAAAAACGAGAACCTATACGGGCAGCATGAAAAGCATCTGCTTTATCTCCTGTTACTCTATTAGGTAATTCGTCTTTAAGAAATTCTTTTGCTGCCCTAGCACTTTCTGATTTAAATATCTTTCCAGCAATACCATAACCTTCTGATTTTAGGATCTTTTGTATTTGTAAAGGAGCTATAAAAAGGACATCAATTTTATGCTGGTAAAATACTTCTAAAAGAGAAATATACAAAGCGTATGCTGTGCCAGTCTCATAACCACCAAAAACGGGAGCCTCACAACCAACTCTTAAAATATTATGCTTTTTAATTAACTCTGCAAAAATCTTCTTTATAAATAAAAAACGAAAAATCATAATTTCTTTTGCATTTGTTTTTATTGTTCCCCAGTCAATACACTTTTTAACATCTGGAGCGTAAATTGCCCAACCTGAACTTGTTAAACTAGGGTCAACACCAAGTATTAAATTAGAGGCCATATTATTCACTACAGATTCAAAAATACGTTAGAGTTAAATTTACAATTATAGAGAAATGTAGTTCAAAATAATAGATTTATTTATAGTTAAAGAAATGATTAAAAAATCCATGAGTTTTTGAAATATGTTGAGTTACAACATTTGGTACATAATTCTTCCAACCATCAATTGGGCCAGCAATAACTTTACCTGAACCTTCATGAGGAAATTTATTTAAATAAAATGCATCTGGATCTGTGGCAGTATTTTTAATATTTTCAAAATCATGCTCAAAAATATCTTCTTCTAAATAATCATAAATTTCAGAAATAACTGTCTTAGGACGATCTACCAAATTTTCATAGCGCACCACAAACATTTCAACTCTGCGATTAATCATATCATAAAGTCCATCTAAAGGTGCCCCAATTAAACCATTTTGAGCAAACATTACTTTTGCTCGCTGCATTATTGTCTTAGCATTAGGAGTTGTAGAATCATCTAAAAAAGGAGATTTAAGATGCTGTTTCTCAACCGAAGCAAATACTTCTTTTAAATCACGAATCGTTACAATAATCTTAGATTCAGGAAAAATGCTACGAAAAATAAGAGCATGATGAACCCAACCTCGGCTCTTATCAAAAACTACTTTATCTTTAAAATCTTCATACCAAGAAAGACAAAAAGATTTTAAAGAACGCTTGAGACGTTCTTCAGTCCCTTGTTTGTCTACTTGCAAATCACCTTTGAGTTCAATTGAAGAACTCCAAGCATGTACAAGACCTCCACAAAGACGGGGTAGAAGACTTGTACTACTTGCCCAAAACTTAGGGTTTTGATTCAGAATATTACAAAGAAGCGTACTACCACTTCTAGGAAGCCCTGTAATAATATTAATCAAAATGCCACATCCTCGTCAAAATTTACTCCTTTATGGTTATTAACTATTTGTACAATCTCAGAAATTAGTGTTTGTGCTTCGTCCTTATCTTCCCCAAGTCTATTTAAGAGAGCAACCTTCCCACTTGGAGCAGTATCTACAATATTTTTTAAACGTCTTATAATACGCCGATGCTCCAAAACAGTGCGATTCAATATACGCCTGATTTCAGATACAGCTTTCTCATCCTTTTGAGTGTCCGTTAACTTCAAAGAAGAAACAGACATAAAACGATCACCTAAAGGCATGACTCCTCCTTTTAAATTGAATCTACTCTATTAATTTAAGCGTAAGACTCAACAAACCTTACGCTGCAAACGAATTCCCAGGTCTCTCCAACATTTCCTGTAACATTAATTCTAAAGTTGTCTCCTGCAACCGCTGTACTAGCAGATAGTGTAGCACCTGTACCCACTGCTTGATTATTAGATAAAGCTCCAGCTGCCGGGACGACTACTGCTCCAGCAGCTGCTGCATCTAAATAAGCTAGTTGATCAGTGTGGGACCAGGAAGCTGCATCCCCGGCATTATGTCTTCGTGCTGTGACAACAATCAAAAAGGAATAAGATTTCCAGGGCTCTAGGGGCATATCTAGAAGAGGCACTGCAGCTGCACTGGTCACTCGAGCATACTTGATTATTTCGGAACTCTGTCCTTCACCAAGACCTGTAACACGATTTGAACCAAATGTTTTCTGGTCTGCCCGGTAAGCATCAGCATACTGTCCCTGTGCAAAAGTCCGATCAGCATATAAACGACATGTAAATCCTTGTACAAAACCCACATCACCATAAGCATTATGTAGTGATCCAGATATTAAGAGATTTTGATAAGCTCCCACAACATTATGATTATAACCATGTAATATAGATTGAGATATATCAACAGCATAATGCCCATAACCTTGGATCAGGTTATTATTCCCAACATATAACTGATTAAGACCTCCTTGAACGAAATTATATTTAGTTGACGCTTCAAGAGCAGTCCCAACTTGATTATTAACTCCCTGAACTGAAATAGCTTGAGTATATCCATAAATTGTATTGTGATAACCTTGGGCAAAGGTATATTTTGAACCTCCAATGCCCCCAACTGCTAAATAGGCGCCTTGCATCAAAATATGTTCTGAATTTGGTCCTGTAACATTAATAGCCCCTGGAGTTCTACCTCCATGCATAAATATAGACAAATTATCTTGTTCTATTGTGCTTCCAGAACCAAAAAGAGTACAACTATAGGTGCTATTTTTAATCTTATTGCTATAACCAATTATTTGAGAATTTGTTGACTGATAATAAATTTGATTAGAGTCACCAAAAATAAAACTATAAGGAGAATAACCATAAACAAAAGCCGGACCATAACCAATTTCATTTTGTTTACCGAAAGCAAAACTATTCGGACTATGGTATTGAATTATATTTTGCTGTCCAGACGCTTCACAGTAAGAAGAATATTCATTAATAATATTTTGTTTTCCAAATATTTTACTAGATTCAGAATGAGCATCAAGTATATTACTAGTCCCCATGACTTGACTACAACTTGAATACTGATCAATTACATTTGTATGTCCATGTATTAAAGAATACTCGGAATAGGGATGTATAATAAGATCCCAACCAGCAGCAAAAGAGGTATAACTATTAATCTCTACATCATAACCAAATCCTTCACTATATGGATAACGAGCATATACTTTATAACCTGAAGCATGTGAAAAAGCAGCTGCTTGGGCATGGTGCCCCTGAGCATGAGCAGCGTTCCCATAAGTGGTTACATAAGATCCTTGAGCAAATCCCTGGCTACCATAAAGAGTAACAAATTCTCCTTGGCCTAAACAAGCAGCATAAGGTGCAATAACAAAATACCCTTGAGAAAGTGCTCGAGGTGAATAAGACATTACGAAATACCCTTGCCCAAAGGATTCGGTACCTCCAACTGCAACAGAGAAACCTTGTGCGAAAGCTTGGTTAGCCATAGCTCTCACATCATACCCATGAGCAAAAGACTGGTCTCCTGTAGCCATAGAGAGGTAACCAGCGGCAAAAGACTGGGGCATAGAGGCGTAACCTGCAAATCCAGCTGCGAAAGAATCAGGCCCATAAGCTGCAGCCCCATATCCTACACCAAAAGAACGATCTCCCGAGCATAACGGAGCAAAGCCTGCACCAAATGCATGGTCCCCTAAAGCAACTGCAGCGAAACCTTGTGCAAAAGTATTTGGCCCTGTTGCCCATGAAGCATATCCTTGTGCAAAAGCATTTGGAGAATTGGCTATAGTATCCTGACCTTGGGAAAATGAACGAGCCCCTGAAGCTACTGCTGTATCGCCTAAAGCAAAGGCATTATCTCCACTAGCATCTGAAGCATCTCCTTGTGCTAGTGAATTATCTCCAGCAGCTACCGGAGCAACCACGCCTTTGCCTACACCAGCATCAGTACCCGTACCGTCAGTAAAAAAACCACTGCCCCCACCACCTGCAAGGTCAACCCAAGCGCTTCCATTCCAATATTGATAGGTTTTTGTATCAGTATTAAAAACTATAGGATACTGTTTAAGATTGTCAATTGAAATATCTCTCTTAGATGCTGGAAGAGCAGGTAAATTTTTTTCGAAAAGTAATGACATTAATAACCTCGAAAATAACCTTCTATAAAGATAAGAAATTAGAAGATTATTTAAGCAAAACATAAAAAAATGGGCCTCGTGATAAGGCCCATTTTTTTTAAAGTGAGAGGTGACTCTACTATTCGATCTCCTCTAAAACATCAGAATAATCACCAATATCTGATTCGTCTATAGAGCCGCTTGCTGCTTCTAAACCAAACTCTTCGCGCAGTTCTTCAATAGTTCTAGACTTCGCTAATCTCTTCTTAAGATCAGGCTTCATCTTCTTTGCTTGTTCTTCAACCTTTCCAAAAAAGTCTTCTTTTAGTCTTATGATGCTTTCTTTACAAGGCGTAAAATCAAGATGCTGCCACTCATCATTATCACAACTAATAATAAGATCTCGTTCTGCAAGGGGAAATTCATCATTTAAAGATCTTAATTTATCAAACTTTTTATCTGAAAAATACCAAAACTTTAAATCATAACCAAGCGGCTTTTTTGGTTTACCGGACTTTTCGGTATAATAATGAACAATAATACAACCAAAGCGTAGACCTGGGTCACCCAATGTTTCACAACAAATTTCTTTTTTCTCTGAAGTACTGCGACAGAGAAAATAACCAAAACCTTCCTTAAAATGTACCCTAGCTTTTAAAATAAGTGGGACAGTTGCATCACCTTTGCCTGCGCCTACAAGCGGAAAAGCAACCCTATCTCGGTAACCTTTCCTACCCTTAAAGTATTCAACTTCGAATACTTCCACTGACTCATCATCAAAACCGATTTCTTCGATGTCATCCGGCATTTTGGATTCTCCTTTTTATTTGGCGACCAGAAAAGTATCTGATGACGTTTCGTTCTTTGATTATTTTCATAGTACCATCTTTTTGTTTTGCTTTAAAAGGCTTTAACTTCTTTATACGCAAAGAGCCAAAACCTTTTGGAAAACAAAAAGACCCTGATCCAATTAGAGATTCAAAAAGGGTTTTAAATATAAAACCCAAAACTCTTTTGACTTCTCTACTGCCTACAGGTTGATTAAACGTCTCTTCAAGAAACGCCTTAATCTCTTTCTCAAAAGAAGTCACTACTTCTCTGGATAGAGGCTCTTATGCAAGCGGGCATTAACACTAATCTTTTCAGGTACATCAATTGACTCACCCGTCGACGGATTCCGTCCTTTGCGTGCTTTCCTTCTGCTCTTCTTGAAAGAGATGAAATTAGCGACCGTTAAACGTTCACCGTTTTCAAGAGTCTTCCTAATAAAAGGAGCGAAACCTTTGAAGATAACAGTGTCTATCAAAGCTCGATCAGATCCCTTACTCGAATCCAAACCTGCTTCGGCAGCCACTCCCTTAAGGAAATCCATCTTGTTCATCTTTCCTCCTAATCCAAATCAGATAAAAAATCATCTATATCTATATCATCTACTTGCGATGATATATCTGCTGAAAAATCTTCTTCATCTGAAGTCTTATCAATTTGTTCTGCAGATTCTTCTTTTTTAGGTTTATTCTCCTTTTTAGGTTTGTTTTCTTCTATTTCTTTTTTAGGTTT
>Ga0180432_10001563_pt1 | contig 36048 bp, 30 predicted proteins | sample SS_ome_10_FD_132414 | JGI IMG/M metagenome (GOLD analysis project Ga0180432, IMG submission 132414) | Hypersaline lake sediment archaeal communities from the Salton Sea, California, USA - SS_1_MS_2 metaG | ecosystem: Environmental > Aquatic > Non-marine Saline and Alkaline > Hypersaline >... | reverse complement strand
TCCTTCACCTGGGGCGGGTTGACCAGCACCTGCACGTAGCCGGATATCCATCCCGTGGCTATGAGGGGGTTGAGTATGCCGAAGGGAGCGGCGAGGAAGGCCGACCCTATGGCGAAGGGGTGTGCAAGCGCCGCCAGCGCGCCGAGGGCGGAGAGACCCCCGCCTATCCAGAACAGCTTGAAAACGATGTCGAGGAAGTCCGCCCAGCCCCTTGAGTAGATGGTCCAGATGAATATGGCGAGGAAGGCGACCGGGATCATGTATCCCACCAGCTTGAGGGAGAGAATCGAGCTCGGTATGCTGTCGAGTTCCTCGAGGTCGGGTTCCTCCTCCCGTTTGAGGTTCTCCACCAGGCCGTTGAGGTGTCCCGCGCCAACCACGGCCAGGATGCTCTTCCCCGGGTTCTCGGCGGCCAGATTCTTGAGCTTCCCGGCTATGTACGCATCCCTCTCATCGACCAGGACCTCCTTCGCCTTGGGCGCCATCTTGCCCAGCTCCTCCATCATCTCGGTGATGATGTCCTGTCTCTTCAGCATCTCGATGTCTATCTCCTCCGACATCTCGGAGACGCCGAAGAAGCCGTAGAGCAGCTCCCTGAAGATCCGGAACTTCTCCCTGAGGCTCATCTTGTTCCACGCGCGCTTGAGGGTGACCGCGATCTTCCTGTCAACCAGGGCGATCTCGGCCCCCACATCCTTCGCCGCCCTGATGGCAGCCAGCATCTCGGCTCCCGGCTCCACACCGAGTTCATCACCCAGGCTCCTCTGCATCATCGCCATGAATGACTGACCGAGGAAGAAGTACGGCTGGTCCCCCTTGATGAGCTTGGTGAGGGGCGTCTGTTCCCACTTCCTCCTGTCCAGGAGCACCTTGTACCTGGGCTCGCAGAGCTCGACCGCGACTATCTCTGGCCGGTTCTCGGCTATGAGGTCACGCACCTGCTCGACGCTATCCTTGGAGACGTGCGCAGTGCCCACTAGGAGAACGGAGCTCCCGTCGACCTGAACCCTTCGCACCGTGTTCTCATCGTCGCCCATAGGCAGTGGCTCGGATGTTGAAACGGGCAGATGCCCATGATTAAATCTTTCCAGCCGGTCGTGTGAGGGTCGCGGGACCCAGAAGCGGGGTTCGTAAGAGTTATATCGGGCAGCGGCCCGGAACGGAGAGATGGATGCCGTCCTCCTTGCTGGCGGAAAGGGAACGAGGCTGAGGCCGCTAACCGTGGGCAGACCGAAGCCCCTGGTGCCCATCGCCAACAGGCCGATAATGGGATACCAGCTGCGTCTGATCGAGGAGGCGGGATTCGAGCGGGTCTTCGTCCCGGTGGACTATCTCGGCGAGCAGATCGTACGCTTCACCGAGGGTCTCGACACCGACCTCGAATTCCAGTTCACCTTCGACAACCTGTCGAGGGGGACGGCGGGCGCCGTCGGGAATCTGAGGGAGAGCCTGGAGGATACCTTCCTGGTGATCAGCGGAGACCTCCTCGTCGATATCGATCTGGGGGAGATAGTGGATTTCCACAGGGATCGAGAGGCCTCGGCGACGATAGTCCTCACCAGCGTGGAGGACCCGACCCACTACGGCATAGCGCGTCTCGAGGAGGAGAGGATCATCGAGTTCGTGGAGAAGCCCGACCCCTCGAGGATATTCAGCGATCTGATAAACGCTGGGATCTACGTCTTCGAGCCCCGGGTCCTGAGGGAGATACCGGCAGATGTGGAGTACGACTTCTCGATGGATCTCTTCCCCAGGATACTGGACGACACGTATGTGGCCGGGTACAGACTCGATGGCTACTGGAACGATATAGGTAGACCCAGCAGGTATCTTCAGGCGAACGGTGACGCCCTCTCCAACCAGTTCCCTATAGGCGAGTTCTACAGCGAGTATCGGTGGCTGAGCGGCATGAAGCCCCTTATGGGCTCGCGGTCCCGGGTAGGCGATGTAGATATCTCCTGTTCGGTCCTCATGGGGGACGAGTGCGTCGTCGAGGGAGGGTCGGCTCTGCGGAGCTTCGTGGTTCTCGGGGACGGCGTCAGGATCGGAGAGAACTCGGTCCTCGACGGGGTGGTTGTACACGAGGGAGCGAAGATCGGCCGAAATGCGCACCTGACCAAGTCCATAATCGGCCGTGACAGCGAGATCGGCGAGGATGTCGAGCTGGCGGAGGGAACCGTTATCGGGGACGAAACGAGAATGGGTGACGGCTGCCGGATCGGGTCGAACATGAAGATATGGTCGGGAAGCACACTTGGACCGGGAACGGTCATAGTTCCGGATTGATGGAGGATTGAGATTGAAATTCACTGGAGAGGAAATCGCTGCGAAATCGGATATGACGGGATACAGGCGGGAATCAGGTGATTTGATTTGAGCCTTCATCTGGAGAGAAACCGAATCGTCGGGTCGGCGAACAGCGACTTCCAGGCCTGTCTTGCGGCGGATCTTGGATCCGCGCTGGGACAGATGCTGGGATCGGGAAACGTGGTCGTAACCGGGAGGGACGGAAAGGGCTTCTCCAGGCTCATGAAACGCGCCCTGACTTGCGGGATAATGGAGAACGGGATCCAGGTCCTCGATACCAGGCTGGTCCCCACCCCGGTGGTTCGATACTGCACAACGGACAGCGCCTCCGATTTCGGGGTCTACCTCGGTTTCTCAAGCAGCACCCCCGGCGACCTGGTCGTCAGCTTCTTCGACGAGTCCGGCGCACTGGCCTCCGGGGAGGTCGTCGGTGGGCTCCTGGATCGGCTGGGGAGCCGAGACAGGCTGGTGTCCGCCCAGGAGGTGGGCGATATCATGTTCTTCGCGCAGGCCTACGAGGGGTACCGGACCGAACTGCTTTCGGCGGTCGACACCGATGCCATCGTTGGTTCATCGCCCAGGGTATTGCTGGACTGCTCCAATGGTGCGGTGTCGGTGACCGTCCCCAGAATCCTCAGGGGGCTGAACTGCGACGTGACCTCATTCCACGACAACGCGCCCGCCTACCTGACCCACAGCCCGGTAATCTCGGACGACGACCTGATGGCCGATTTCGCGGGGGAGGTGTCAGACAACAAGGCCGATCTGGGCCTGGCGTTCGATCCGTGCGGTGAATCGGTCAGGGTGGTCGATGACTCCGGGGGGGTGCTCTCCCAGGAGGATCTGGGCCTGATACTGGCAGAGTCGACGGACGCAGGGCGCATAGCGGTGACCAAGGACCTCGAGCGCGGCCGATTGGCGGATCGGGCCGAGATACGGCCACTGAAGCGGGAATACAACCGTATAATGCCCGGGGACCTGGACGCCGCGCTGGGTGCTGATAACGAGATGTACCTTGCCGGGGAACACAGGCCCTGGTGGGATGCCGCTCCCTTTGTGCTGAAGCTGGTGGAGATAGTATCCAAGGGCCAGAGGCTATCGGAGCTGGTTGCTGGGCTGTAGGCCATCGATGAGATCATTGATTGCCGTTGAGCTGCAGGAAGTAACGGTAGCCATGGACGAGGGCTATCTTACTCGCCTCCAGAACGTTCTCCGAGACCCCGACGGTGGACCACCTCTTGCTGTCGGCATCGAACTCCACGAATACCTCCACCGCTGAGGCCGTTCCCTCCATGTTTATTACCGTGACCTTGTAGTTGATGAGTTCCACCGCCTCTATCTGGGGGAAGAATGGCCTCAGGGCCTTTCTGAGTGCCAGATCCTGGGCGTTGACCGGCCCATCCCCCTCGGCTATGGTATGGATTATCTCTTCACCGACCTTGACCTTGACCGTGGCCTCGGAGAACCCCTTTCCCTCCCTGTCGGTTGAGGAGAGGGTCCTCCACTCCAGGACATCGAAGGTCTCCCTCAGGATACCCATCTCCTCCGACATCAGGAGGTAGACCGTTGCATCGGCGTTGAGCAGGTGGTAGCCCCGGGCCTCCATGGATTTGACACGCCTCAGTATACTCGCCGTCCGTTCGTCGGACTTGTCCAGGTCGAAACCGAACTCCTTCGCCTTGGAGACTATGCTGGCCTTGCCCGAGAGCTCGGAGACCGACATCGATCTCGCGTTACCGACGAGGGCTGGGTCTATGTGTTCGTAGGAGTGGGGGTGCTTGGAGACCGCATCGGCGTGCATGCCGCCCTTGTGGCTGAAGGCCAGGTCCCCGACGTAGGGCTGGTGAAGGTCCCTCCTCATGTTCATGATCTCGTAGAGATACTCGGATGCCTCCTTGAGCTTGAACAGCCGTTCCTCCCTCCTCCTGTCCCTCATAACGGTGCCGACCTTGAGCTTGTGCTCGATATTTGGGAGCAGCACACAGAGGTCGGTGTTCCCGCACCTCTCACCTATGCCGTTTATCGTGCCCTGGACGTGTTGCGCCCCTGAGAGGACGGATTCGATCGTGTTTGCCACCGCGCATCCGGAGTCGTTGTGCCCGTGGAAACCCAGCTTCGTCGACACCGCCTCCCCGGCCTTGGCGGTTATCTCCCCCACCTCACCCGGAAGGCATCCGCCGTTCGTGTCGCAAAGCACCATAACCTGGGCGCCGCCCCTCTCGGCAGCCTCTATTGTCGACAGGGCGTACTCCGGGTTGGCCTTGTATCCGTCGTAGAAATGCTCGGCATCGAAGATAACCTCTAGGCCCTGTTCCCTCAGGTACCGCACAGATTCCTCTATCATCTCGAGGTTCCTCCTCTCGCTGGTCCTGAGCACGGTCTTGACGTGGAAATCCCAGCTCTTGCCGAAGATAGTCGCACATTCGGTCCCCGAATCGAGTATGGCCCGCAGCCCCTGGTCAGAATCCGGCGCGCTGTCCTTGTGCATCGTGGAGCCGAATGCCGCGACCCTGGCCGAGAGATCGTAGTCCCCTATCCGCTGGAAGTACTCCATATCCTTGGGATTGGATGGCGGTGACCCGCCCTCTATGTAGTGGATGCCGATCTCGTCAAGCTTGAGTGTAATGTCTATCTTGTCCTGTAGGGAGAAGTTAACTCCCGTTGTCTGAGAGCCGTCTCTGAGTGTGGTGTCGTATACATCCACTGTACGGGGTGGTTTCGGTTTCATGGCCATCGCCTGCAGAAGAGGGACTCAGGCGAGTCCGTTACCGGAGGTGCCTTGAAGGGCTAATTAGTGTTTTCAGCGGCCCAGAATGGCCTCCGATCAGCCCGCAAACCGGCGATGTGCAGGGTTGGGGGTCAACCGCCCCCGGGGTGGGCAGTCGCCAGTGAAACAGATATAAGATTACTGACTCCGGAGTGGGCCCAGCGGAGATGAAGGATGGCGGACATACTCCAGGAGATCGCCGACAGCGTGGTCGAGATAGATTTCGATCTGAGCAAGAAGCTGGTTAGGAGGGCACTGAGGGATGGTGTACCCCCCATGGATATCATCCTCAGGGGTCTCTCCAGGGGGATGGAGAGGGTCGGCGAGCTGTACGAGGCGTCCGAGTATTTCGAGGCGGAGCTCATTGCCTCGGGACAGGTCATGCAGGAGTGCATGGAGATCGTCGAGCCGGAACTTGAGGTCGACGAGGTGGAGTCACCTGGAACGGTGATCATCGGCACCGTGAAGGGCGATCTTCACGATATCGGCAAGAACATGGTCGTGGCCATGCTGCGTTCCGCGGGTTTCGAGATAGTTGATCTCGGGGTGGACGTCCCCAAGGAGAGGTTCGTTGATGCCATCAGGAGCACGGACGGAAGGGTGATTGTGGCGATGTCGGCCCTGTTGACGACCACCATGCCGGCGATGAAGGAGATAGTCCAGGAGCTGGGGGACCAGGGCCTGAGGGAAAGGATCAAGATACTTCTCGGGGGCCGCCCAGTGAACGAGAAGTTCGCCATGGACATGGGGGCGGATGCGTACGCGAAGGATGCAGTCGCCGCGGTGAGGGTCGCCAGAGGCCTAGTTGACGAGTGAGCGCTCGGCGAGCAGCGGATTTGCCTTGAAAAACCGTCTTAAGGCGCCTTGCCCGCCATCAGCGTGTGGCAGGAGATATAAGGTTCGGGTGTGCATCACATCCTAGGGGATCTGATTGAGGGACATCAGTGTCTATGTGTTGGCAGGCGGAATCGTGTTTTTGGTTCTTGTCCTGCTCCTCCTGAACCGGGCCTTTCACCTAGCCCCGCCAGACCATAGCTATGCGGTTCTTCTAGCCGCGTTGCAGCTGGTTGCCATGGGAGCACTGGTCAAGGCGTATAGGCGTATCGGTGGAATGGGCTACCTGGTCTGGTTTTCCTTCATCTTGCTGGAGTTCCTGCTCTTCGTTCCCAGACAGATGATCTGCTATCTCACCTCCGGGTGGGTGGTCCCGATCTGCTTCTCTCTGGGATGGTTCTACGATGCGAGATACGTCCTGTACATAACCCTATTCCTCCTGGGGCTGTACATGACACGCCAGGGATTCGCTGACTATCTCAAGTCGCGTGAGGGCCCCCGTGCGGGCTAGTGAAGCCAACTGTATGAGGGAAAAGATCAAGATTCCGGGTTCCTCTATCCCCCGACATGGGGGTACGATACGCCCCGCGTATGCGGTGGGTAGCATGCACCTGAGATAAGCTTAATATTCGGGCCGACTTAGGGCCGACCGGTGTCCAGATGCAGCGAGAGATCACGGGCATAATATGTGCAATGATAACGCCTCATTCGGAGGACGGTTCGCTCGATGAAGATGGATTGAATTCTCTGATCGACTACCTGATAGAGAGCGGGGTGAATGCGATCTTCCCCACGGGCAGTGCGGGGGAGGGCCCGATGCTTTCCCGGGAGGAGAAGGAGGAGGTCATATCCTCGGTCATAGACGCGGTCAACGGCAGGATTCCGGTGACCCCAGGGATAGCGTGCACGACCACCGCCGAGACGATCGAGCTGGGTAGGGCCTGCGACGATATGGGGGCCGATGCCCTGGTCCTGGTAACCCCCTGGTACTACAGGCTGGACGACCAATCCATACTCGAGCATTTCCGGTCCGTGTGTGAGGGCACAGATTCACGCATGATAGCATACAGGATCCCTCAGTGCGCGGTCAATGACATATCGCACGAGCTGCTGGGCGAGCTGACCGATCTGGAGAACCTCTATGCCGTGAAGGACAGCAGCGGGGATGTGGTCTGGCTCTCGCAGGCGATACTCCGATACGGCGACAGGTTGAACTTCTACGCCGGTGCCGACAGGATGATCCTGCCCTCACTCGCCGCGGGCACGGCTGGCCACGTATCCGGTTCGTCCAACTGCTTCCCGGAGGAGGTCGTGGCGGTCTACCGCAGCTTCATGTCGGGGGACATAGAGGCCGCCAGGGCGGCTCAGCAGGACCTTCTTGACAAGGTGACGCTCTTCCCTCCGGGCAGGGAGAACAGCGCTATCCGGGAGATCCTGAGGGTGAAGGGGATCGAAACCGGGGAACCCCTCAGGCCGATGGGCAGGCTGGACGAGGCGGAAGTGAAGGCCATCCGGGATCGACTGGGCTAGATCAGATCCGCCCGGCGAGCTTGTTTGATAGCAGGAAGGCCTCGGCATAGTCGGTTCCAGCCAGGAATCCTCGGGCCTTCGCCAGGCCCTCGACGTGGCGGAGCACGCCGGTCATCATCTCCACCTGCGTCGCCTGGGACTTCATGGCATCGACCTTCTTTCGGTACTGATCGGTTATATCTACCACGAAGGAGGGGTACTGGAAGAGCTCAAGTACCTCGTAGTACAGCATGTACGAGCAGTACCAGGGCTCGCCGAGGTCGCTTAGAACCCGCTCCGTCGCCTTCCACCGCACCTCATCGACGATCTCCGCGACGGTCCTGTGATCGCGGTGCTTGTCCTCCGGGTGATGGCTCAGGATCAGATCAGGCCTCTTGTCCCTGATGATCCCCACGCATCGCTGGTAGGTATCGGTGTCATTGGTCACTCCCTGGCAGGGGTGCCCGAGAACGATCCTCTCGTCTATTCCCAGAATAGCGTCACATTTCTTGGCCTCCGCCATGCGGGCCTCGGCCATCTTGCCCTTCATATCCGGTGTGGTGTACGCGGTTTCACCCGCGGTGAAGGTCACCACAGTCACCTTGGCTCCCTCCTCGCTCAGACGGGCTATCATACCCCCTGGCCCGATGATCTCGTCGTCGGGATGTGCGCCGAAAACCAGAACCCTCTCGATCTTGTCTCCGTTTAACGAGTACATGATACCGATTACTCAGGCGGGATGGTGGATATAAATGGGAAGGCCGGGTCATCTTCGGTGGTGGGCCCCGATGGTTGAGACCGAGGTATTGGGCTTCGATTCTCAGAGGGCCGTGAAAGAGTCAACCGTATCCCGGTCGAGCCTTGTTATGCAGGCTATCAGAAGTCTGCACACCGCGTCAACGTCGGCCAGCGAAAGAAGACCGACATGGGAGTGAATGTGTCTGGTCGGCACGCCGATAACCAAGCTCGGGCAGCCGGAACCAGATACGTGAATCGCCCCCGCGTCGGTTCCCCCCTTGGTTATGATCGATAGCTGGTGGGGTATCTTCTCCTCCTCCGCCGCCGAGATGACGAAGTCCTTCAGCGGTTGATTCGGCACCATCGACCTGTCATATGTCAGTATCGCGGCCCCGTTGCCCATCTTCGCCGGGGCGGTCTTATCCGAGCACCCGGGCACATCACCCGAGACGTCGGCCTCCACCACCAAACACACATCCGGTTCCACATCGTGAGCAACGGTTCTGGCCCCCCTGGCACCGATCTCCTCCTGGGTCGTGGCTGCCCCGATAACGGTGTTGGGGTGGCTTACCTTCTCGGCCTTGAGTCTCTTGACCGCCTCCATCGCGACGAAGGTACCTATGCGGTCGTCGAATGCCTTCCCCATGGCGATCTTACCACGGTGTATAAGGGACAGATCCGACTTGGGGGTGACGGGATCGCCTGTTCTGACCCCCAGATCCTCGCTCTCCTTTCTGGAGGAGGTGCCGATGTCTATGTACATGTCCTCCTGTTTCACAACCTTCTTCCTCTTCTCCTCAGAGAGGAGGTGCGGAGGCGTGGCGGCGATGACGCCCTCGAGGTCGTAGTTCCTTGTCCTCACTGTGACCCTCTGACCGAGAAGGACCTGGTCGAACCAGCCGCCCAGAGGGGTGAAGCTGAGGAATCCCGTGTCATCGATCCCGGTGACGCAGAAGCCGACCTCGTCGATGTGGGCGGCCACCAGAACCTTCGGCGCATCCGAAGTCCCGCGCCTCTCGAAGAGCACGGACCCCAGCTTGTTCACCCTGCAGGAGTCGGCGACCCCCTCCATCTCCTCCTTGACGACGGAGGCGGTCTCCCTCTCGAACCCGGAGGGGCCGAACGATTCGGTGAGCCTCTTGAGTAGATCTACCTGGTCAGGATCCATGTTTCATCTCCAGACGCTCCGTGCGAGTGAACAAATATCTTCTCCCCAGGCGGTGCAAGAGTTATATTCTCCTCTGAAAAGCTGACCGTGGTCTGATCTTGAGTGAAACGGTCGTCTGTGTCACGGGAGCCGGGGGGCCGGCGGGTTTCAACTGTATCAGGAGCCTTAGGGAGTCCGAGATCGATCCGAAGATCGTGGCCCTCGATATGGATGGGCTAGCGGCCGGCCTGTTTCACGGCGCCGATGCCTCATACGTCGTCCCCCCCGCACGGGACGAGGGATTCGTCCTCACTCTGTGCAGGATCATCGAGCGCGAGGAGGTCGACGTCCTGATCCCCACCGTCGACGAGGAGATCAGGGCGCTGTGCATCGGACACAACCTGGAGAGGATCGGGGAGACGGCCAGCTTCCTCCTGCCCGACCAGGACACGGCATCGAAGGCACTGGACAAGTCCGAGACCCTTCTCGCCTGCGAGGCGGAGGGTCTCCCCATTCCTGAGACGGCCGTGGCCACAGATATCGGGGGGGCGGCGGCCAGAGCCGATGATCTGGGATACCCGGGGGTGGTCAAGCCCTCCGGGTCCAGGGGCGCTCGGGGTGTCAGCCTGGTGGAGGGGGAGGGCGATCTGGAGGCGGCCTTCAGAGGGGCGGAGGCCGAGGGTGGAAGGACCCTGATCCAGGAGTACGTGCCCGGTCCGGTGTACACCGTGGGCACAGTCCTCGATCGGAGTTCCGAAGTTGCCGCATCCATAGTCCTCAGAAAGGTCAAGCAGGTCCCGCCTATGGGAGGGGTTGCGGTGGCGGGCAAGACTGTCCAGGACCCGGAGATGATGGAGCTGGGCGAGAGATACGTATCGTGCCTGGGGTGGGTTGGCCCGGCGTCACCGGAGATAAAGCGAGACGAGCGCGACGGGTCGTTGAAGCTCATGGAGGTCAACCCCAGGCTGTTCGGTTACAACTACCTCGCAACCGCGGCGGGCATGAACCTATCCGAGATCACGGTCAGGCTGGCCCTCGGTGAGAAGCTGGAGCCGACACGGGAGTACAGGGAGGGCCTGTGTTTCGTGAGAACGCCCTTCGATATACTGGTTGACGACGAGGTGTGCGATCGATGAAGATATTCGTGGTGTCCGTTCATCCGGACGACTTCTGCCTCTGCGTTGGGGGAACTGTGGCCCTTCACTGCATGAGGGATGACGAGGTTAGGATACTGGTCCTGTCCAACGGGGAGATGGGTGGACCAGGCGACGTGCGAAGGGAGGAGGCAGTGAAATCGGCGGCGGTTCTGGGGACGGACCTCATAGATTTCCTGGGGCTTCCCGACGGAAGGGTGGAGGACTCGATCGAGTCGGTATCAAGGATCGAGGAGCCCTTGGAGGAGTTCGAGCCGGACCGGGTGTACTGCTGCAGCTACAAGGACAGGCACCAGGACCACAGGAACGGAAGCCTCGCGACCCTCTCCGCGGCCAGGATGCTGGGCGAGGTGTTCATGTACGAGGGGATGTCTGCGTGGACGAGCTTCGAACCCACTACATATGTGGACATAACCGAGACCATGGAGACCAAGATGGAGTCCATAGCCGTGCACCGAAGCCAGGAGGATAGGTACTATATGCGCCCGAGCTCCGTCAGGGGACTGAACCAGTTCAGGGGCTGGCAGTCCCACGTCAGGTACGCCGAGGCATTCGAGGTCGCCAGGCAGGTAATCAGAATCGATTAGTGCTCAATCCTTGGTCTGCTTGATGGCCGGTAGCCAGGTCGTCTTGAAATCCCAGTTCCTGAACCGTAGATAGCACTCGGCCGCCTTCTCCACCCCGATCTCCCTCTTGGTGGCCTTCCTGAAGCCCTCGGCAAGCTCGAGGGAGTACATCCTCGCCTCCTCCTCGCCGATCGACATCAGATCAGCCAACTCCTGGAAGACGTCCCCCTCGACCTCCTCCTCCAGGGCGTCCTTGACCGCCTTGTCCTCCGCCTCGGAGTCCGGGCTCGGCTTGTCCTCCTTCCTGATCCTCTTCCGTTTGGACTTCCTGGTGAGGTAGAACCCCCTGAGGAGGGCATTCGCCTCCTGGAATTCCTCCTTCTTTATGTGCAACTGGATGATCTTGAGGGTGGTCTCCTTGGCCTGGTACTTCTCGTGGGCCTCCTTCTCGGCCTCCTCCAGCATCCTCTTGAACCTCTTCTCCAGCGCCTTCTTGCGCCCCTTGACGTATGATTTCTCCTTATCCCGAACGATGTCTATCATGCTGTCGATGATCTTCTCGGGAAGGTCGGTCTTCCCCTCCTGAAGCATGCTGATCGCTGTCTTCTTGAGCTCGTTGAATCTTCTGGTTACCGTTGCCACTTCCTGTCCCGGGGTAGTCGACCGGGAATAGATATGTTTTCTCATTCGCCTCTCCGGCGATCCGCCGCCCGCGGACAAAGTTTTCAACGCGAGGGAACAATACCTGCCGGTGAAAAATTGGGGCTGGAGAACTACTCCCGGGATATCCGTGCCGCAGCGGAGGAGGCCGGTATCGGGGCCGGAGACGAGGTCGAGGTCAGGCTCAGGGATTCCAACTATAGGGGGATCCTTCTTCCCCGCCCCTTGATCGGCGGTGACCCGGGATCGCTCGTGATCAAGCTTGAGAATGGATATAACGTGGGGCTGAAGTGGACCGAATCAGCGAGAATGGTGAGGGTCTCGGGCGGCCGATCCCTCGAGGCATTCCCGGGACTCTCGGTCGAACCGGGTGCCGACCTGCCTGAGATATCGGTTGTCTCCACCGGAGGTACCATAAGCTCCAGGCTGGACTACGATACAGGGGGGGTCAAGTGGCTAATGGAGCCTGGGCAGATGTTCTTCCTGGTTCCGGAGTTGGCCGAGAGGGTCTCGATCCGTAACATCCGAAGGCCATTTGCGGTCGGCAGCGAGAACATGTCGGCCCGGCACTGGATACAGCTGGCGGAGGATGTCGCCGGCGAGCTCGAATCGGGTGTCAAGGGCGTCCTTGTCACCCACGGCACGGACACCATGCACTACAGCACCGCCGCGCTGAGCTTCATGCTCAGGGGACTCCCGGCTCCAGTCGTCTTCACCGGTGCCCAGAGGTCAACCGACAGGGGATCAACCGATGCCTCCATGAACCTGCTCTGTGCAGCGTCGGTGGCTGCCGAGTCCGGGCTGCCGGAGGTGTGCCTGGTGATGCACGGGGAGACGAACGACAGCTACTGCCTGATCCACCGGGGCACGAGGGTCAGGAAGATGCACACATCCCGGCGGGATGCCTTTCGATCGATCAACGAGCTCCCCCTCGGCAGGGCCTGGCCCGACGGCCGGATCGAGCTCCGCGAGAAGGTATCGGGGGCGGGCAAGGACCTGGAGCTGGACCCGGTTTTCGAGGAGAGGATAGCGCTTATCAAGTTCTACCCGGGCATGGAGCCCGAGATGATCGACTTCCTGGTTGACCGCGGGTACCGTGGGATTCTGCTTGAGGTCACCGCTCTGGGCCACCTGGCGACCGACGAAAGCGACAGGGACCTGATCCCGTCCATATCCAGGGCGATAGAGGAGGGTCTGCTGGTGGCGGCCGCGTCCCAGACCCTCTACGGCAGGACCGATCCCCTGGTCTACAGCGAGGGGAGGAAGATATGGGACTTGGGCGTGGTGTACTGCGGCGACATGCTGCCCGAGACCGCCTACGTGAAGCTGGGCTGGGTTCTGGGCCATGACCCGGATCCCGCGGAGGCCAAGACGATGATGGTGGATGATTACGCGGGCGAGATCTCGGAGGTATCCGATCCGAGATCGTTCCTGAGCTAGGTGGTCGAAGATGTCGATAGATTACGAGAAGGTCGGATTGCGGTGCGGCATAGAGATACACCAGCGACTCGACACCCACAAGCTGTTCTGCGGATGTTCAAGCGATCTCGCCGACGATGAACCGGTCATGGAGGTGAGGAGGAAGCTCCGGGCCGTTGCCGGCGAGCTTGGTGAGGTGGACAGGGCCGCGCTCCACGAGCGACTTCGGGACCGCGAGTTCCTGTACCTGGTCTACGAGGGAAAGTCGTGCTTGGTTGAGCTCGACGAGGAGCCCCCATCTCCGATGAATCAGGAGGCCCTCGACATCGGCCTCCAGGTAGGCCTGTTATTCCACGCCACGATTCCCGAAGAGGTGCATGTTATGCGGAAAACCGTGGTGGACGGAAGCAACACCAGTGGATTTCAGAGGACGGCCATGATAGGTCTCGACGGCTGGATGGACGGTCCTAGAGGGAGGATAGAGATCCCGACGGTCTGCCTCGAGGAGGAGGCTGCGGGGATCGGCGGGGAGAAGGACGGCGCTGTGGTCTACAAGCTAGACAGGCTAGGAATACCGCTGGTGGAGATGGCAACCGGGATACTCGAGGGCTACACGCCCCAGCAGGTGCAGGAGGTGGCGAGGAGGATGGGCATGACCCTGAGGATGACCGGCCGGGTGCAGAGGGGAATAGGGACGATCAGGCAGGACGTCAACGTCTCAATACGGGATGGTGCCAGGGTCGAGATCAAGGGATTCCAGGAAATAGGGAAGCTGGGGGAGCTCGTTGAGAGAGAGGTCGAGAGGCAGATATCGCTGATCAAGATCAGGAAATCGCTGAAGGAGCGTGACGCGGGTGTGGAAGATCCGAGGGATGTAACGGACCACTTCCGCGATCTGAACAAAGGGTTTTTGGCAAGAATCATCTCCGAAAACGGCACCGTCCTGGCGCTGAGGCTGCGTGGGTTCGCCGGCCTGCTGGGCACCGAGATCTGCCCGGGGCGGACGTTCGGACGCGAGCTCGCCGACCACGCGAGGGCCTATGGGCTCGGCGGGATCATCCACAGCGACGAGGATCTGGCCAAGATGGGGCTGGAGGACTGCTTCCGGGCGGTCAGGAACGAGCTCGGTGCGGTGGAGAAGGATGCCGTGGTGATAATGGCCGGAAAGGGCGAGACCCTGGGAGCCGCGATGGACGCGGTTCGGGAGAGGGCGAAGACCGCCACCCGGGGCGTGCCGGAGGAGACCAGGGAGCCCAACTCGGACTACACAACGAGCTACAAGAGGCCGCTCCCGGGTTCATCTCGAATGTACCCGGAGACCGATATACCGCCCATCCCGATATCCCCCGAGAGGGTCGAGGTCATTCGAGCCTCCCTCCCTGAGGCCCCAGATGTGAAGATCAGGAGGTTCACCGAACTGGGCATGAGCGAGGACCTGGCCCGTCAGATCGTGAGGGACGGTAACCTGCCCCTGTTCGAGAGGGCCCTGACAGAGACCGGGGTCGATGCGACTCTGGCGGCTACCGTGCTCGTCAACAGCTTCACCAACCTAAGGAGGAGCGGTGTGGAGGTGGACAGTCTGGACGAGGAGGAGCTGATGGACTTCTTCGCCGAGCTCTCCAGGGGTCGAATAGTCAAGGAACGCATGGATGACGTTCTCACCGAGATGGCGAGGGGCGACTCGAAGCTTTCCGAGATACTGGAGGGCGAGGAATCCCTGTCGGAGGACCGCCTGAGGGAGATAGTGGAATCGGTTCTGGATGATAAGTCTGAGCTGGTCAATGAGAGGGGGGAACACGCCTTCGGGCCCGTCATGGGATTGGTCATGGGACGGGTCAGGGGGAAGATAGACGGTGCCGTGGTCGGCCGAGTCGTCAGGGAACTCCTGGAGGAGAGGCTCTAGCTATCTGGATCGGCCTGATCTGTTCACTCCTCGCACACGGCGTAGATATCGAACCGGAAGGGAGTCGGTCCGGGCTCCCTGTCCTCCAGGTAGAGGGTGAGGGTGTACCCGTTTTCCTCGCTGGGCTGCTCCTGGATGAAGACGTTTCCCCGGATCTTTACCCGATCGACCACGATCCTGCACGATGGCTCCCGGGGCATCGGGTTGTGCCTGGTGAGCACGGGGGCAGTTATCTGGTCGTCGGAGATATGCTTGATCTCGAAGCCCTCGTCATCTATCATCAGCAGGTCACGGCCATCGATAGTCCCGCTCCAGGAGGCTACGTGGACCGCGTCGGGGTGGTCCTCCAGCATCGCTTCCTCCTCCCACCTAGCCCGGGCGAACATCTCCTTCACCCCGGCTTTGGTTGGAGATTCTCTCAATATGCGTTCAGCGGCCTCCAGGTCATCGAGGGCCCTTTCGGCCAGTTCGATGAACGCCGGTATCGCTCGTGTCTCGTAGTAGTCGAAGTCCCTGTGGTAGTCCTCAAGCGCCTTCCGCAGATCTGGTAGCTGCTTCTCCAGATCCGCTCGGTTGCCGGTATCGGGCCTCTCCCTGTACCGGAAGTACTTCAACACCGATTTCATGTATGTGGCGTTTAGGTTTGTCGCCGCGAAACCGTGCCTCACCAGTTTCCCGAGGGCCGCGGACATCTCGGGATCGGATATGCGCTCGCGGCAAACCTGGTAGAGGTTGACCATCTCACCGGCGACCTCCACCCCGTAGTCGAGTTCCCGGATCGTCTGTTCGAGCCAAGGCTTGCACTCAAGGTAGATCTCCTTGAGGAATTCATCGTGGGCCCTGCCGTTGTCCCACTCGGGATTGCCCTCTAGGATGTAGTCGTTCGTCCTCATCTGTTTCAGAGGCTCCCAGTTGTGCAGCCCCGGTTGGCGGAGGTATATCCCGTCGCGCACCGCAACCGCCCCCAGGAGGAATATCCGAGCGATCTCGTCCTTCGCCTCTGGCCCAAAGGTCTTTGAGACCCAGTCCTCAGTGAGGTCCTCCGCGCTCGCGTAGGGGTCCCATCCGAGGTGGGAGAACACGTACAGTATGGCGTCGGAGGTAAGGCCGGTGCCGTATCCCTTCTGCCATGCGACCCCGGTGAATATCCCCTTCGCGCCCCTGTCGACGGACCACTCAACGGCGGCCTGGAAGTACATTGCCGGATAGTCGATGTAGGTTCCCCTTCCCTGGTACCCGCTGTATATCTCCCCCTGGGCGATGGTGGTGTGATCCGTCACGCCGAAGGTCGTGTTGAAGGGCTCGCAGTGATACCACTGGTCGCCGGTGGTGAGCTTGATCGCCAGCAGGAGATCCTCCTTCGGGACCTCGGGGGTGAAGGTCCTCTCGTAGACCTGGGGCACGGAGTGTTGCTCGTGTACGTTCGTGACCCAGGTCCGGTTGAGATAGATCTTCCCGTACTCGCCCGAGACCACCTCGTGCATCTTCATTATGAACTTCCTGTAGCGTTCCTCTATCCTCGGGTCGGGGCTATCCTCCTCCGAGTGGATCAGGTCCAGCGTTCGGAAGTCGTATCGCGGTATCGTCTCCCCGATCCTGGTCGCCACGCCGTCCAGGGTGGGGCACACCGCGAGCAGGGTGCGGTACTTTCGCTGTAGAGCATCCCAAAGGGCGTCGTTCTTTATCGATTCCTCGCCCTCAAAGGTGTCGGGCAGGTATGTGAATTCGTCGCCCATCAGCAGAATCCTGAGATGGTACTCGTGGGCCGTTTCCACGAGCACGGTGAGGTGTTTCCTGTACCTCCTGCTCCTCTCGGCGTACTCGGGATTCTTCCAGGGGATGAAGTTGTCGGTTTTGCTGATGACCACCATGTTGTATCCGTGCTTGATCGCCTTCTGGATGAGGTTCTCGAATTGTTCCCTCGAGTTCCGCAGGTCCACATCCTCGACTCCGGGGCCCTCGAGCGAATCTCCTAGGGCCACAGGACAGGCGGCTAGCCGATACGGCAGCCTTGGATAACGAACCCCCTCGATCTCGGAAATCCCGTGTTCGACCTCGATTCTGTCGGCGAGGATGTGAATCCCGTACGCCAGGCCGAGCATCGTGTTGGCCGAGATCGCTGCCCGGCCGTTCTCAGTCAAGGTGTTATCGATTCTGTACGCTGCCTCGGAGATCAGTCGAGCCTCCTTCCGGGTCAACCCTTCAGGGGTATCGATATCTATCTGGTCCAGCTTGAGGGTGATCTGTGTTCCACCGTCCTCGCTCTGGGCGGATGTAGTCAGTTCTCCTCCCAGCGTGTCTACGGCGGACGCGAGATCGCAGAGCGCTGCCGACACCGCTGGATCATCAAGAACCTGATCGCTTGCGGATACTCTCCAATGTGGAACCGAATCTTGCTCGGATGGGTCGGTACGATCCATGTTTCTGAGCCTCCATCGGGTCATTTATACGGGTTTCCCCTTTCGGGCCGAGGCCGGGAATAGTTTTAAGTGTGAGTCGGGAGGGATCGTCGTGGCGTCCTGGGAAGAGGGAACGAAACTCGTGAGGAATGCGAGATTTTTCGCCCTTGGGGCGGCCATCCTTCTCTTCTTTCTCGCCGTCTACGCCGCCATCCTGGGTGACGAGTTCAACGCCTACTACTTCGGGGCGTTCTCGATCATCTCCCTGGGCCTCTACTTCTACGTCAGAAAGACCATGAAGGCCAGGGAGGATTGACTACTTCTGGAGCTCGATCCAGAGGCGGTATCGGTTGGAAATCCTCTTCATCTCCCCCTCCACCTCCGATTCGAGGTAGAAGTCGATGAAGTACCTGCCCTCGGGCGGGTTCTCCCGGACCAGGGTGACCCTGAAACGAAGCTTTCGCGTCTCCCCGCTCTCTAGAGGGAACCTGGCCTGGTGGCCGTCGAAGTTGCCGGATGTCTCCTCGACGGTGAATATGTCCCTTGTGTCCGCGTGCCAGCTGTAGTTGGAGTACGATTTGGCCCCCGGCTGGCTCTGGATCGTGGCGTTCAAGAGCCGGGTCTCGTTGACGACGATTTTCATATCTAGTTCCTTAGGCCCGGATATCTCCACCAGGGCTGATCGAGTGAGTATTAGGGCGATGACGATGGCCACTACGATTATCACAGCCAGTATCAGCTTCCAATCGATTGACCGGTATCTGTACCGCATCAACTTGGGGATCCCTGAGGGGAAGCCCTAGATTTCTATATAATTCTTTTCTCGTGAACCGCCCAAGATATTTATCCTAGATGCGAGATCCCTCGATCAGGAGGATCCAGGATGAAGTTGAAGGTTGCGGTCGTGGGAGCCGGTTTCATGGGAGAGACCCACGTTGCCTCGTACCGGGGGCTTGAGGACGCTGATGTCACCTATGTCTGCGATGTAGACGCGTCCAAGGGGCGCCCGCTGGCCGATTCCGCGGGCGCGGAGTACGTTTCAGACTTCGATCAGCTGCTCTCAAAGGACCTGGACGTCATCGATATCTGTCTCCCCACGCCTCTACACAGGCCCTTCGCGGTTCGAACCCTGGAGTCGGGCTACAACCTCTTCCTCGAGAAGCCGTTGGCGATAGACGTCGAGGAGGGGGAGGCGATCGTCAAGGCGGCCGACAGGAGCTCGGGACTGAGCATGGTCGGACAGGTGGTCCGGTTCTGGCCGGGCTACAGGGAGCTGAAGGAGAAGGTGGAGTCCGGGGGGATCGGTGACCCGAGACACATGCTCTGCTACAGGGTCGGGCCGCCTCCGGGATGGGCGGACTGGTACATGGATATGGGAAAGAGTAACGGTGTGATATTCGACCTCGGCCTGCACGACATAGACTTCGTTCGCTGGGTCATGGGGGAACCGGAGAGGGTGTATTCACAGGTATTCGAACTGGATCAAGTCCACGCTCACGGACAGGTGGCCCTTGACTACGGGTCAGGGGAGGCGCTCTGCGAGTGCAGCTGGCTCGGGTCCAGCACATTCCCGTTCACGACCTACTGCGAGGTGGCGGGAACCGAGGGCTTGGCCCACGTTGACAGCAGGTCGAACAACTCCTTCAGCAGGTTCGGGGAGGAGGTGGAGCGCGCCGACATGTATCACCGGGACGGTTACGCGCGTGAGCTGGGCCACTTCATTCGGTGCGTGAAGGGGGACGTGGAGCCCGAGGTCCCGCTATCCGAGGGGCTGGAAACCGTGAAGCTATCCCTGGCAGCGGTGAAGAGTGCCAAGGGAGGGGGACCGGTGAGTCTGAGGTGATGAAGATGAGAGAGGTAGGGATAGGCATGGTAAGCTTCGACCACATGCACGCGGACAGCTACGCGTCCTGCTTCAACAGGATAGACTCCTGCAAGCTCGTGGGTGTCGCGGATGAGAACGAGACCCGTGGGAGGGAGAAGGCCTCGGTCTATTCCACCTCATACATGGACCTGGACGAGCTGCTGGGGAGCGAGGACGTCGATGCGGTTTGCATCTGTTCCGCGAACTCTAGGCACCACGACCAGGTACTGAAGGCTGCTGAGGCCGGGAAGAACGTGATGGTCGAGAAGCCCATAGCGACAAGCATGTCCGATGCCCTGGACATGGTCGAGAAGTGCAGGACCGCGGGCGTGACCCTTCAGGTGGCATTCGTGATGAGGTACAGCCCCATGGCGCTGAAGGCGAAGCGGCTGATCGACTCGGGCGCGATAGGCGAGATCAGGGCCATCAGCGGCACCAACCACGGTTCGATGCCGGGCGGCTGGTTCACGGACCGGACTCTGAGCGGTGGAGGGGCGATCATGGATCACTCGGTCCACGTTGCGGATCTGATGAACTGGTTCGTCGGCCGGCAGGCGAGGAGCGTCTTCGCCACCGGGGGACAGAGGCTTCACGTTGGTCTGGGCATAGACGACGCCGGCTTCGTACTGGTCAGATACGACGGCGTCATAGGCTCCATAGACCCCTCCTGGAGCAGGCCGGAGGGCCATCCCATATGGGGTGACGTGACGATGCGGATATTCGGGTCGGAAGAAACCGTGGAGCTTGACGGATTCACCCAGAACCTGGGGGTCACAAGGAGGGGCGGCCGCTACAGGCTCGAGGGATATGGATCGGATCTGGACTACCACACCTGTCTGGATCTGGTCAGGTCCACGGCGGAGGGGTCTGCAGTCCGATCCACCGGGGAGGACGGGGTGGCCGCGCTGGAGATCGCTCTCGCCGCGTACAGGAGTATCGATTCCGGCCAGCCGGTGGAACTCGGCACCGCCGATACCTAGCCGCCGATGGCTTCGAGCCGCACCTTGACCAGGCCGAGTCCGAGGAGCTCCCGTTCAAGCTGCCCCGGGTCCTCGACCGCGAAGAGGTGGCTTGCGCATCTACAATCCGAGCAGCCGAATCCGGGGACCCCCCTGTGCGATCTGGCCAGGCTGGATGCGACTAAACACTCAACCGGATCGCTGGTCGCGTAGACGGCGACGGGGTCGAAGGATGAGCTGGCTGTGATGTGGTCTATATGCCACTTCAGGACCTTTCTTTCCCTGAGGTGTCGGCCTACACGCGCTGATATCCCCCCGGGCCCCATGGCCGATCCCACATAGCAGTATCCGCCGAGGAACTCCCCGAACCTGGTGGAGATCTCAGGGGCCACGCGGAAGACGAGAACGTAGGTGCCCCTGCCGACGGCCGGTTCGCCCTCGCCATCCCCCAAGGTATCAACCTGTGAATAGCTCAGTGATCAGGTATTTCGGGTAACCCAGCTTGGGTATCACGTAGACCACCTTGCCCTGCACGTCATCGGGGGAGACCCCCTCCTTGGGGGCGATGGTCCCAGGATCCGGGAACCGGTTATTATCCCCCTTGGTCACGAAGTTGCCGTTCTTCTCCCCGATAATTCGATGTACTATGGGCTTCGAGTAGAGGGCGGTCTCGTACACCACGATGTCCGAGACCTCGTAGTCATCCTGCCCGATGACGATAATGATATCGCCCACGTTCAGGGTGGGGGTCATGCTCTCCGATACCACAACCATCAGGGGAGACTTGGTGGAGAGTACGGCGGGAAGGAAGACGTTGAGAAGTAGCCAGATCACCACTATCGCGGCGATCGTTGGCCCCCACTCTCGCAGGAACTTCTTGTCCCTAGCCTCAGTTTCTTCCTTCGGGATGCCCAAGCGCAAGCACCGTTCGATTCGCCTCTGGGGTATCGCTATTATCTCTTTTCAAGGCTTGGCCCAGTTACCTCGCAGAGTCTGGGAAAGCCTTTTAATATAGCCTGAAAATCGCTGGCCGAGGCAGTGGCATGATGGAGCTTGAGGAGGAGATCAACGTCCCGGAGGAGGTGGCTTCCTTCGATCCGGAAGCGTCAGCAGACCGTTTTCGTGTAGTGGCCCTGGGGGATTCGATAACCCAGTATTCATCGATGGAGCGGGAACGCAGATGGACCGGTATCCTTGAGGCGTCCCTCGGCGAGGACGTGATGGTGATCAACTCCGGCCTCGGAGGGACCAGCTCGAGTCTGGGGCTCTTCAGGTGGAGGCGCGACGTCTCGCCCGTGGACCCGCACTGCGTGGTCATCTGCTTCCTCCTCAACGACAGCCACATACGGCACTACGAGTGCAGCTCGAGCTATCTAGTTCAGTGTTCCCCGGATAGAATGGAGGCAAATATGCGGGCCATGTTCCAGCTGGCCTGGGACTCGGGTGCCAAACCCCTGGTGTGGACCCCGCCCCCTGTCCCGACCTGGGGAGGCGAGGGCAGGAGGATGGAGATACAGTTGAATCTCCTTGATTTCTACGTCGGGGTGCTGGAGCGTGTCTGCAGCGATCTTGAGGTACCCCTGGTCGACTTCTGGAGGAGCTTTCCCGGAATGGTGGAGGAGTACCCGGGACCCTACTTCAACAGGCCGGATGGCTACCACTCCAACGAGAAGGCACAGCCGATCCTCGCTAGGGGGATAGCGGGGGCGGTCCGGAAGCACTGCCTCAGGTGATCGATCTAGCCGGACGCCTCGGCTTCGGGCACGGTCAGCCTGCTACCCCAGCTGCATACGGTGTAGCCGATCGCGAAAACGACGACGTAGGACAGCATCCTCCTCAGGAAATCCTCGACCCTGCCGTAGATCGGATCGGCAAGGATATCCACCTCAAGTAGGATGGGCCCCACGATCACCAGCAGTACGGCGCCTACGGTGACCACCAGGCATGCTAGCATCACATATGTCAATCCCTTGAAGACTTCGTGTACCGGGCTGCCCAACGGCCAGATCTCCGTTCCGGTTTCACTGGACTCGATTCTATTATATCTGTGTCCCATGGGTCCGGTTCGGGTGTCGGATTCGCAACACCTAACGTTTTTCTAGCCCGGGATACCGGGAACCTGGGAACAACCATGTCGTGCGACGATATCAAGATCTACGTATCGGTGGATTTCGAGGGAGGCGCCTGCCTGGTCGGTGAGCCTGAGCAGACACTGACGGCGAGCAAGCAGTACGAGTTCGCGAGGAAGGTGATGACCGGGGAGGCGAACGCCGCCGCCCGGGGGGCCTATGACGCCGGCTGCAGCGAGGTTGTGATAAGGGACGCACACGGAGCCGGGCTCAACCTGCTGTACGACGAGCTCGATGAGAGGGTGAAGGTCGTTCTTGGCGTGCCGGCCCCGAGGAGGTTCCCGGGCCTGGATGAGAGCTTCTCGGGCGTATTCCTCATCGGCTACCACCCAATGGCCGGGGCGGAGGGAGGCGTCCTGTCCCACACGTACAGCTCCAAGGCGGTCCAGAACATGTGGCTCAACGGCAGGAGGATAGGCGAGATCGGTTTCGATGCCGCCCTCTGCGGTTCGCTGGGGGTTCCGGTTATAATGGTCTCGAGCTGCGAGGCGGGGGTGAAGGAGGCCCACGATTTCCTGGGTGAGATCGAGACCGTGGCCACCAAGATCGGCTACTCCAGGAACTGTGCCATGAGCCTGACCCCCTCCGCTGCCCGTCAGAGGATCAGGTCCGCCGCCAAAAGGGCGGTTGAGACAGTAGACGGGTCGGAACCCTACGTCGTTCCCGGACCTTACGAGCTCAAGAGGGAGTTCAAGTACGAGAGCCAGGCCGCGAGGGCAAGACCACCCTTCACCAGGGTTGACCCCAGGACCGTTGCCGGCAGGTCCGAGAACCTCTTCGATCTGATCTGATATCGGGGGAATGGAATCCGAAAAACTGTATGGAGGATAGGCAAGATGAGGAAGAAGGTATCACTTGATGGAATATGGAAATTCTGTCCGGCTTTCGTCGAGCTGGAGGCGAATCAGAGATTCATGGATGAGGATTTCGATCCCGAGTGTGACGAACGATACGAGGGTTCTCGACGGGACGTGGGCTGGATCGAGCCCGGTTTCGACGACTCGGGCTGGCTCGATATCCCGGTGCCCGATAGCTGGAACAAGTCGATCCCCGAGCTCTGGAGCTACGAGGGCTTCGGGTGGTATCGCAGAGAGATCGATATCCCGTCATCCTGGGCTGACAAAAAGGTGCTCTTTGCCTGCGAATCATCCAACTACGAGACCACGGTGTACGTGAACGGGGAGAGAGCCGGCGTTCACGAGGGAGGTTACACGCCCTTCTCGATACCGATACACGACCACCTCAGGTTCGGGGAGACGAACCAGCTCGCGATATCTGTGGATAACATACCCAAGCCTGAGAGGTGTCCGGGAGGCGAGTTCGGTTGGTGGAACTACGGTGGCATGTTCCGCTCTACCTCGCTCCTGGTCACCGAGAGGACATATATCGAGGACGCGGTTGTCGTCACCCGGCCGGGGCGGGAAATCGCCAGCGTCAAGGTCCACATTGTTGTCTCCGGGGAAGAGAACCCTGCTACCGGCCTGAAGATCGACGCCCAACTGAGCCACGATGGGGATACGATATCGAGGGCAAGCAAGGAACTCGGGAAGACTGACGAAGGGGAAATCGATCTCGAGCTGGCGGTCGAGAATCCCCTCCTATGGTCACCCGAGGACCCGAACCTGTACGATCTCTCGCTGCACCTCGCTCGCGATTCCCAGTCTCTCGACTCCGTCAACCTGAGGGTCGGTATCAGGTCGATAGAGGTGGAGGGCGACCAGATACTCCTCAACGGCAGCCCGATTCTCATCAAGGGGCTCAACAGGCATCCCGAGTATCCCGAAACCGGCCACACCGAGAGGGAGGAGGACCTGGTCAAAGACCTCCGGATAATCAAGAACCTGGGCGCAAATGCGCTCAGGTGCCACTACCCGAACTCGCGAAGGACCTACGAGCTCTGCGACGAGATGGGCATCCTCTTCCTGTGCGAGATACCCTTCTACCAGTGGGGTAGGCCGGAGGTGAAGGCCGACTCCCCCGAGGCGCTGGACTCGGCAAAGCGGCAGCTGGTGGAGATGATCAAGTCGTTCCGGAACCACCCATGCGTTTTCATGTGGAGCGTCAGCAACGAAACGATGACCAAGCCGAGGCGGGATACCGACAGGTACAGGGAACTCGCCGAGATGACGGTCAAGGGCAACATCGAGCTGGTCGAACTGGCGCGGGAACTCGACCCCACGCGTCCCGTTGTCGAGGTCAGCAACTGCTGGCCCGGGGACGCGGTACTGGACAGGACGGATGTGAGCGCGGTGAACCTCTACATCGGGTCCAGCACGCCTCACGTCGATACGCTACACGAGCTGGCGGAGAAGATGCACTCCAGATTCGAGGAGCTCAGACGGGAGCAGCCCAGCAAGCCGATCCTGGTGGCGGAGTTCGGTTCCTGGGCGATCAGGGGCCTGAGAACCGACTACTTTCCGGGCGAGGACTACCAGGCAGTTTTAATCGAGGAATACTGGGAGGCTCTGCTCAAGGAGCCTGGGTTCGCGGGCGGTTTCATCTGGTGCTACCAGGATTCGGACGTTCACCGGAGGTTCGAGTGGGACTACGAGTTCCGGATCGCGTACGGACTGTACGACCTTCAGCGCCGTCCCAAGGAGAGCGCCAGCGTTGTCAGATCCCTCTGGAAGGAGGAGTAATCGGTCAGTCCAGCCACGGGTCCAGGACCTGTTTCAGCTCCAGGCCGCCACCCTGTTCGCCCCGCAGGACATTCGGCAGCTCCTCGAAGGATATGACGTCGGTTACGATCTCGGAGAACCGGACCTCCCTTGACAGGATCTCAAGCGCATGGCCGAACTGTTCGGGAGTCGATCCCGAGGTGCCGTGTACGGTGAGTTCCCGGTAGTGGATCCGGTTCGAGTCTATCATGAAGCCACTTGGCAGGCCCCCGAACAGGTTCACCACCCCTCCCCTTGGCGCGTATTCCAGCGCGGTGCGGTATGCGGACGGGCTGGAGCACGCGATTATCCAGATATCGCACTGCGGGAGATCTTCTTCACTCGCGAAACAGGCCTCGGCACCGTGCTTGGATGCGAAATTCCTCCTCGCCTCATCAGGTTCCAGAACGTATGGGATTGCACCCACAATCCTCGACAGCATCACGAACATCTGACCCATCGGGCCCGCGCCGACCACCATCACCGATCTGTCGGCCGCTACGCCCGACAGGTTGGCGCCGTTTACGACGCAGGAGAGGGGTTCGGCCAGTGTGGCCACGAACGTGTCCAGCCCGGTGGGCAAACGGAACAGGTTCCCCCTCTCGGCGGCCTGCCTCGGTATCTGAAGGAACTGTGCGAATCCCCCGGGTATCTGATAGCCGACGGTCCGCACATTCTCGCAGAGATTGGTTCTCCCCCGCCTGCACGGCCGGCAGAGACCGCAGCTGATTCGGGGCGCCAGTCCCACCGGCTCCCCGGTCCAGCTCTCCAGGCCTTTGGGGGAATCCACGATCTCTCCCGTGACCTCGTGGCCGATTATCTTCTCGACATCGGTGCTCGCCGACTTGACCTGCCGTCTGTCGCTACCGCAAACCCCGCAGGCATTGACCTTGATCAGGAATCCATCTCCCGGCTTGGGAATCGGTGCCTCCTGAATCTCGACGGTATCGGGCCCGACCACGACCGCGGACATCATATCCCCTTCGTTCACCGAATCAACTCCAACATCCAAGCCCGGGAGGCCGTTCCAGCCCCCGGGCCCCCATCTGATGTATGGACACTATTCAATGTCTCGGACGAAAAACGGGAACATTATTTATCGAAGCCGACCGGGTTCTAGAAAGGTCGATATCTTGGTTGACAAAGAGAAGCTGAAGGGCCCACTGGCCCCTGTTCTGACGATATTCAAGGATGACATGTCGCTGGATCTCAAATCCCTCAGGGGAAATCTGAAGGCCTCCCTGGGCGCTGGCATGGGCAAGGATTCCGGGATGTTTCTGGTATGCGGGGCCGGCGGGGAGTTCCCGTCCCTCAGCCATGAGGAGAGGGAGGCGGTTGCCGAGGCGGCCGTGAAGCAGTTGTCCGGAAAGGCCCCCGTCTTCATAGGAGTCCAGCACACCAACCCGGTAGAATCGATCGAGCTGGCGAAACACGCGGAGAAGATCGGGGCAGACGGCGTTCAGGCATCGCCGCCCTACTACTACCGCCCCACAGACGCCGACGTCTACGAGCACTTCAAGGCCCTAGACTCGTCGATCGACATACCGATAATGGTATACAATACCTACTGGCAGGGATTCAACATCTCGTCAGAACTGCTCGCCAAACTGGTCAAGCTCAAGCGGGTGGTCTGTGTGAAATGGTCAGCGCCCAGCATCTTCGAGTACGAGAAGGGGTTCAGGATCCTGAGCGATGACGTCATATTCATAGACAACGCGGCCTCCCCGGTCGTGTCCAGCGTGCTTGGGGCGAAGGGTTTCATCAGCCACGAGGCCAACTTCTGGCCCGAGCACGAGCTCCGGCTTCAGTCCCTTCTCGAGGAGGGCAAGTACGATGAGGCCAAGGAGATGATAGCCAAGCTCAACCACCCGTTCTACGATTTCAGGGTGAGGATGGGTTCACGCAAGGGGGGCGAGGCCCATGTTATCAAGGCGGCCATGGATATCGTGGGGCTCAGCGGCGGGCGACCACGACCGCCGACCAAGGCCCTGGACGAGTGCGAGATCAAGGAGCTGAAGGAGATACTGGCCAAGGCGGAGGTCCCGTCGCGCTAGATGATCAGGCGTTCTTCAGGTTCTCATCGAGCCAGGAGAGTATCCGGGGCCCGGCCTTGTCCAGCGGAACGCCGTGGCCGCTGTCGTACCAGTCGACCTCCTTCGGCTCCTTCGCGGCTTCAACCAGCAATCTGCCGGTCTCGGCGGGGACGATCTGGTCCTTCTTCCCGAGCTGAAACAGGACCTTCCTTGGGCTTATCAGGTCCACGAAGTTTATGGGATCCACAGGAGCCATGATCTCGGCCATTCTATCGAGGTCAACCCCCTTCTCCCTGAGCCGGATCCCGTCACCGTGTTGGCTCTTGCTCGCAAGCAGCTTCCAGTTACCGCCCGCCACAAGAAGCACCGATGCCAGAAGCCTCTCCTCCACCGCCGCCAGCAGGGTCCCCAGTATCCCACCCATCGAGCCGCCGAGGAGCCCGATCCGCTCGGGATCTATCTCCTCCCGCGACTGAAGGAAGTCCACCGCGCGTCTGCCATCCACCACCGTCTGGATCATCGCGTCGCGATCCGAGTACGGGAACTCGGAGTAGATGTTCTTGTCCTTGGGGTTCCTGTCCCCGTGATACTGACAGTCGATGGCGATTCCCGCATAGCCATTTCCGGCCAGCAGCGGGGCCAGATCCTCGATGTCCTCCTTCTTCCCGCCCCTGCCGTGGAGGAAGACCAGCGCCGGAAAGGGGCCATCGCCGGTGGGACGTGCGTAGAGGCCGGGGACGTACTCGTCGTGCACCGACTCGAACCTGACCGGCTGAAGCAGGAAGTTCCCTCTTTCCTCCGCCGGTGAGGTTTCCAGCTCGAACGGGAAATCGGCGTCATACTGGTAGAACTCGAGATATGCATCCCTGACTTTCTTCTCCAGAGCCATGTTTCAATTTCCGCTCGATGGGATAAATCTCTTTGGGAGGGGGGAGGGGAGTATCCGACGTTGCGTCAGTCGATATCAGATCACCAGTTCGAGGGTCACGATCTTCTTGCCCGGTATCGGGAAAGATACCTGGTTCCCCTCCGGCTGCAGTTCGTCCCTCCTCTCCTCGTTCATGTTGTTGAGCCAGGCGGCGGTGATCGGCCTGAAGGCGGAGACCTTCGAATTCAGGTCCTCGTCCGTGGGGTTAAATATCCTGATGATGGTCGAGTCGCGGTCCTCGCACCTCTTGACCGCGCTTATCGACAGGCGCTTGGGCTCAACGGTCAGGAAGCTCATGCTCCATGGGAGGTCCCCCTCGTGTACGCCCGCCTGGCCGACGTGAAGCTCCAGGTTGAAGGCATCGGCCTCCGAGTAGACGTCGCCCCGTTGCCAATCGCCGGGGTGTGGGTATATCGCGTATCTCCACTCGTTCTCGCCCAGCGACTGGCTCAACTCCATCTCCGGGTACACGTCCCACCTGTCTATGATGGGGGAGTTCCTGAACACGTATCCCCTGAGCAGGGTCAGGTAGAGCGTCCTGTCATCGTCATCCTTGACCTCGTACTCGCGGATTCCGTCGTTGATGAGGGCAATGCCAACCTCGCCGTCGCTCATGTCGACGAACCTGTGACAGGGATACTGGGGATTGTCCCGGTTGTAGTACGGATTGTCGGGTCCTCTGACTATCTCCCTGCCGACAACGTCGAATGCCGCCTCGGCACGTGAGTGGCTGGCCTCGATTCCAGCCGGGAAAGCAACCCTCATCCTGTGGTTGCGGCACTGATTGTCGACCTTCGTGCGGACCTCGACGAATCTCTGACCGGCCCTCAGTGTGAACCACGACGATACCGTCATCTCCTTGAGGCTGTCCGACCTCCTGGTAGAGGGCCTTGTCGGATCCTCGGGAACGGGGCTGGAGAGCCTGGGGTCTACCCCCTGCTCGTCCCTGACGATCCCCTCCGGGATCATCATCCGGTACTCGACCCTGTATCTGGACAGTAGCGGCCCGCTCTCCTCGAGGGCGATCTCCGCCGGGGTGCCGAGGGTGTCTATGACCTCGTCGAAGTCCGGGGACATGTGGATCCAAGAGTGCCCGGTCTCCCCGTTATCCACCAGGTAGTGGAGGCCCTCGAAGGTGTGGCCGGTGGCCTTGTCGGTTACGTCCAGGGTGCCGTTGTCGTTGATTTGCACCGTGAGGTGCTCGTTCTCCATGCACCTCGGCCTGGGGACCAGGCTCTCCATGGTTCCCTTCCCCATCTCCTCGTGTTGAACGTGGTATGTCTTGTACCCCAGCGCGGGCACGTCCTCGGCCAGGAAGTGGAGCTTGACCCTCTCCGATCTCAGTTCGAGGCTGATATCCTGGAGGTTCCTGACCAGGTTGCCGTAGGGCGTGCTGCTCACCCTCTGGAACGGCACCTCGTTGCCTTCCGGGTCCCTGATCGAGAACGCTTCGTAGAAGCACTCGTACGGCAGGTCCAGATAGATGGTCACCACCCCGCTGCGCGGGAAGGGGGAGGGGTTGAATGCGGTAAGGACCGTGTCCCTGATATCCAGGTTTCCGGTGTCGATCCTCCTCTGTATCGACTCGAATCCCCTTCTCATCAGCCCCTGGGAGAGGATCCTGGCCTGGTCGAACCGGAACATCATGTCCTTCTCCATCTGATCGACCCCCGCGCCGCATATCGTGTCGTGGGGGTGGTTTTTCAGGAGGTACTTCCAGGCCATCATGATCGGCCCCGTCGGGTACTCGTCTCCGAGCATCGAGGCCATGGCCTGGAAGGGCTCCGCCCACCTCTGGAGCTCGTTCTCGGCGAGGTTGTTGGCCCGCTTGATCTTGGTCCGGCTGGAGATAACGTCGCCCATCAGGTGCGTCCACTTCCCCGTGGCCCCCGGGTCGCGGCTCTCCCCCTCGATGACCTCTACCTCGCGGTCCTCTATGGCCTCCCTCATCTTCTCCATGTAGTTCTCCAGGCTGCTCTGGATTATGGTGTGCCTGTCGCCCAGGACCTCCTGGGACCTCTCTATGATCTCACGTTCCAGCGGGTCAGGGGACGAGGAGTCGAAGCCCTGCATGCAGGCGATGTATTTGGTGGAGAAGTGCTCCGACTCGTCCTGGATGAGCCTTTCCAGGCACTCGGGGAGCTTCTCCCACTGGAGAAGCTTCTTGCTCGGGTCGAGGATGTACCAGTGCGCCCTGGGGTACCGCTCGTTGCTGAGTTTGAAGGGCAGCGCCCCCCTGTCCCAGTCATACCACCACTCGTCTCGCCCCATGTCGTGCCTGAGCACGCGGTAAACGTAGAAGTAGTAGCTGAAGCGTGAGAGACACCCGAACCTGGTCCCAATCACCCTGGATCCGTCTGCCCCCTCCATGATGTACTCCGAGTGCTCGGTGTTTATCCCACGGTAGAAGATTATGGTATCGATGTCGAATCCACGGTATATCTGGGGCATCTGGGAGGTCTGCCCGTAGGAGAAAGGCGTGTAGCCCAGCTTCATCACCTTGCCGTAGGACTCGGCGGCTCGATGGCCTATGAGCAGGTTCCTGACCAACGACTCCCCGTTGACGATGTACTCCTCTGGTAGGCTGTACCAGGGACCGATCTGTAGCCTCCCGGACTTCACGTGCTTCTCCACCCTCGGCCTCTGGTCGGGGCACATCTCGATGAAGTCGTCTATGGCCAGCACCTGGGAATCCATCAGGAAGGAGTGGAAATCGGGCTGGTTGTCGAGGATGTCCAGCAGGTTGTTCATGAAGTCTATCAGGAGCAGCCTTGTTTCGGCCGACGGATACACCCACTCCCGGTCCCAGTGGGTATTGCAGATTATGTGGACTTCCTTGTGCTCTTCGTCTTCGGTCAAGAATATCCCTCTGGTCTCAATCTTGGCAGGGGTTTCTTTTAAAAATAAATCGCCCCGGTACATCGGAGGATGCGCAGGGATGGTTGAGGGGAATGTGTTGCCCCTGGGTTAAACTCTACCTGTACTCCCTCGAGCGCGGAATCACGCACATCACGATCCAACATGGGCCAGATATGTATCAGAGATGCCAGGCCCCGGCCATCGCCGCTGAGCTCGGCCCTTCCTTTCCCGGGATGGAGAGGATCTCCGGGGAGAGGGAGTCGCCCGCCATCAGGGATCGGTGTAATAGATTAATACCGTTGCAGGTAGCAGTACGGCCGGAGATATCGGAGTTGACCGAGAAATACGAGATGCACGTTATACCCAACACCCACTGGGACCGGGAGTGGCTCTACGACTTCCAGGAGACCAGGATGCAGCTGGTGAAGTTCATGGACAGGCTCCTCGAAATGCTGGATCAGTACCCCGAGTATACCTTCCTACTCGACTCCCAGGTCGCCCCTCTGGACGACTACCTGGAGGTCCGTCCCGAGAGGGAGGGGGAGATCGTGGAAAGGGTCAAGGAGGGTAGGATAACGGCCGGGCCATGGTACACCTGTCCGGAGGAGTTCAACGTGAACGGCGAATCACTGGTCCGCAACCTTCTCTTCGGTCACAGGGCGGCCCGGCGGTACGGCAGGGTCATGAAGATCGGCTACTCCCCCTTCTCCTACGGCAAGAACTCCCAGATAGCCCAGATATACGGCGGCTTCGGGATAGACACCATCCTCTTCTATCACGGCGTGACCCTGGATGAGGCGCCCTCGGAGTTCATACTGGAGGGGGCGGACGGTACCCAGCTCCTCGCATCCCGCATGGGCTCGAACGCCAGGTACAACTTCTTCTTCGATGTCTATAGGCCGGCGGTTTACGGGAAGGAGATACTGGAGAGGGACTACTCGTGGAAGCGGGGGGACCTCCCATTCCATTTCTGCGGCGCCGATCGGCACAGGCAGCACTACTTCCTCCTCGACCCCCAGAAGGGGCTGGACGATGAGAGGCTGAGATCGGGGCTGGAGAACCTGAAGGAGAAGGAGGTGGAGGCTTGCTCGACCAACGTCCTGGCCTACATGATGGGCCACGACAGCTACGAGCCCGATTGGAGGGAGGTGGAGATCGTGAAGAGGGCCAAGAAACTGGTGGAGCCGGACGAGATATTCTTCTCAACCCTGGAGGATTATGTCAGGAGCCTCAAGTCCGCGGTCCGGGACCTGCCCGTCCTCAAGGGCGAGAGGCGCACCCCCAGGATGATAGGGAGAGCCGCCTTCCTCTACCACGAGGTGACGTCGAGTCGCACGAGGATCAAGCAGGCTAGCGCCAGGGCCGAGAACTCCCTGCAGCGGTGGGCCGAGCCGTTCTGCTCGGTCTCCTTCCTGCTCGGGGAGGAGTACCCGTCCAACCTGCTGGGCGCGGCCTGGAGGTACCTGTTCAGGAGCCACCCCCACGACACCATCGCCGGAACCGGCGTTGACCAGATCGAGAGGGACGTCAGCTATCGCCTGGACCAAGTCAGAAACATCTCGGCCGGTCTCACCCGACGCGCACTGCAGAGCATACAGCTCAGTATCGACAACTCCGATCTGGCGGAGGACGAGGTGGCGGTGACGGTTTTCAACCCGTCCCCGTTCCCCAGGACCGAGGTCGTCACCTGCTACCTGGACCTCCCGGATGAGTGCGGCTATGAATACCTCTCGATGGTCGACGCCGAGACCCGGGAGGAGGTCGACAGCCAGGTCTTCAGCAGGACGAGTGACCATCCCGTCATCAGGAACATGAACGATGCCACCCTCGAGATGCCATCGGAGGAGGTCGGGCTCCACTTCCTGGCCAGGGACGTTCCCGGCTTGGGGTACAGGACATTCGTAGTCAGACACGACGATGAGCAGACGATGCCCTCCCCGTCGATGGTGACCGGACCCAGGAGGATGGAGAACGAGCACATGGAGGTCTCGGTGGAGAGCGACGGAACGCTCACTATCACCCACAAGGACAGCGGCAAGACCTACCGGGGGCTGAACTTCTTCTCGGACGACGGGGAGGCCGGGCACGCCTGGAGGCACGTCCCGCCGGCCTTCGACCGGGTTGTCACCAGCCAGGGTTCGCCCGCGAAGATCTCGCTGGTGGAGGACGGCCCGCTGGTGTCCAGCTTCAGGATCACGGTGAATATGGAGATACCGGTCCAGCTGGACGAGGCGCGTTCCGAGGAGATACAGCGCCTGGACGGCAACGGGGATCGTGCCGGTAGAAGCGAGATGACCGATACTATGCGGATATCGTCCCTTGTCACCCTCAGGAGGGGGGCGAGGATGCTGGAGGTCGAGACCGATTTCGACAACCGGTGCAGGGACCACAGGCTCCGCGTAGGGTTCCCGTCCGGGGTTGATACCGGCACGTGCCACGCCGAGAGCCCGTTCGACGTCGTCGAGAGGGAGATAGAGCGTGGCCCGGAGGGACCCTGGATCGGTCCCTGGAAGACCTGCTCGCCCCAGCAGAGATTCGTCGACGTCAGCAACCAGGACGGCGGACTGGCCATCCTAAACGAGGGCATACGCGAGTATATGGTTTCGGAGGACCAAGACAGGGTGATCTACCTGACACTTCTCAGGGCATACGAGGTCGCGCTGACCACGGTGGCCTGGAGGTGGGAGAGGCATCCGGAGATGGGCCTATCCCAGTGTCCTGGCGAGCACAGCTTCAGGTACGCGATCATGCCCCACTCCGGGGACTGGGAGGAGGCATCTGTTGTCCGGCAGGCCGAGGTACTGAACCTGCCCATGATGGCCGCTGAGGCGGCTCCACACGAAGGTCGGCTGCCAAAGGCCTGGGGGCTGATTGAGATAGAGGGTGCATCGCTCAGCGCGCTCAAGAGGGCGGAGGAAGGCGAGGATCTCTGCCTGCGGGTCTACAACCCGGGTTCGGAGGATGTCGAGGCACGCATGAGGTTCGGTTTCCCGGTGGAGAGCTGTTCCCGGACCGATATGGAGGAGAGGAATGCCAGCGACCTCGAGGGCCATGGCGACTCGCTGGAGGTCGAGCTGGAGTCAAAGAGGATCGGAACCTTCCTGGTCAGCCTCGAGGATATGAAGGGCTGACGATAATCCCGCGAGAAGGATTGTCAGGAGGAGCGCAGGCTCGGGGATCGGCAGCCAATCGCCGGGACTGTCAATCATCACGGTGCTGTTGCCCGGGAATACCAGGACGGCTCTGGTCTCGCCCTCCACGATCTCGGTTAGTATCTCCCCGGGTTGAGAATCTAGGGAAGATACCTCCACGTTACCTCCCCCCAGAATGTTCATCGAGTTTCCCTCGACTTCCGAGGGGATGAGCCTGAGTACGTCGATGGAAACTATGCCAAACATGGTGTTGATGTTCACCTTTCCATGCCCGGTGGTGGAGATCGTCGTTTGATTGAAATCGCAGTCCCCGTTATTGGTGATGTTGATCAGGCCCCGCCTCTCCCGGGCCAGCAAGGTCAATATCTGGGCATGGATGTATCCCGAGTTGAAGATGTTGGTATCGGCCGCGAGATCGACCAGGGTGACGTTCTCGTACCACATGAATCCCGAGTTGGCGATATTGATGTGCGAAGCATTGTTGAGCACCTCGACCTCTTCCGCTCTGCAGGTCCCTGACGATGCCAGGTTTGTGGTCCCCGCACCGTGACCCTCTATTCTCAGGCTCTGGAAGTCGCCATATCCCCGGTGCTGAAGGTTCACGTTGGCGTTCTCGTTCCTTATCAGGACATCAACGGCGTGCCACTCCCCGTTGTACACGTTCACCTGGGACCGCCAGGCATCTGGTTGATGATCGCTGGCAAGGATCCGTATCTCCGATCCGGAGATGTTTCCGAACATTGAGTTGATGTCCAGGTTGGCCCCGTCCCGTGACTGGATCGTCAGTTCCTCGGTCTCCAGCCGCCCACAGAAGGTCAGGTTACCGAGTGTCTGTCCTCTGGTGGCGGTTATATCGAGGCCACCTGTCCGGACTCTTCCGTCCACGAGAAAGGCCAGCTGACCTCCCCTGAGGCCGAGGTCGATTTTCGATGCCCGTAGCTCTCCGTAGAGCCTCAGATCGACGGTGCCGTTCGTGGAACCTATCTCGATGTCATCGGAGCTGAGGTTTTCCACGGTAACCGATGTGGTTGAGCCTGCGGAGGAGTTGACCAAGAGAGTTCCCATAGTCGAGTCTGCGATGTCAATCTCCAACTTTCCCTCGTTGTCAGCTCGTAGCTCAAGGATATCCAGATTCCCGTCGCTCTGGTTGAAGACGATCTCCGATTCCGGACCCTCGCCGGGCTGTGTCACGTCGATTCCAACTCGATCAACCTTGAACCACCCCTCGGTGCATAACACCTTGGTCTGCCCTCCCCCCTGCGCAAACACTCCAATATCCTCCAGGTCTACCTCGCCGCTATTCACCAGCTCGACATTTCCCGATTCAACTGAGGAGAGCTGAAGATCCCTGCCCGAGATAACGCCCAGGTTGGATATCTCTATGCTCGAGTTCCTGGACTCCACAATGGCGCTCTGAACGGAGATACTCCCGCGGTTTCGGATCGTTAGTCGGGGGCCGGAGGCGTTACCGATGACCATGATCGTCCCGTCGAGTACCAGGTCAACGCCGATGGGTATCTCGAGAACCGTGTCCTCCAATACGATGAGGGTCCCTCCGTCTGTCGGGAGGTCTTCGTAGGATGTGGCATTTGCCAGAGGAGCTATCCCCACGGCTATGGTGATCATGGACAGTATCATCAAGGAGATCCTGGCGACACCGGTGCTGTGTTGATGGGGCCGTTCTTTCGGATTGGGGCAAGTCATCTGAAGTCCTCAAGACATCGCTGAAGATGGTAAAGGCTTCCACATTCCCGTGGACGGCCCGATTCAGGACCGCAGTTTGTCAGCGAAATCCTTTCCGTACCGGTAGCATCGCTCCAGGTCATCCTCATCCGGATACCAGTTGACTCTGACGGGATCAATAGGCATCTCGATCCCCGTCTCCTCGAGGGTCTGGGCGATGACCTTGGTGGCCCCGCCGCCCCAGCCGTAGCAGCCGAATGCCCCCCCGATCCTGTCTCCGAACTCCAGCCCCTTGATCTCCGAGAGGAGCTCAGCGACCTGGGGACGGACCCCCTTGTTGAGGGTCGAGGACCCGATTATCACGCCCTTGGCCTCCAGAAG
>Ga0180432_10001562_pt1 | contig 36052 bp, 43 predicted proteins | sample SS_ome_10_FD_132414 | JGI IMG/M metagenome (GOLD analysis project Ga0180432, IMG submission 132414) | Hypersaline lake sediment archaeal communities from the Salton Sea, California, USA - SS_1_MS_2 metaG | ecosystem: Environmental > Aquatic > Non-marine Saline and Alkaline > Hypersaline >... | reverse complement strand
TTCAGTGCAATTGCAGTATAATAAGTATGGATGTATTGAACCCGTGAATGTAAGTAAGAATGGCGTATAGGCCTAATATCCGGCAGCAACGTGTACTTGTTTTTCTTAATACCAGTTTCCTCCCGAAATTCACGCACTGCGCACGCAATATCCGCTTCGGCGGCTTCACGCTTACCTTTTGGCAGCTCCCACACTGTATTAGCGTTATGAGTGCCATTAAGCAGTTCCGTTAGTAACGCTCCCCCATCCCTGCAGAACGTGGCACAAAAGTGTTTTTTCTTTTGTTCGTAGAATGGGTTAAACTTATACATATGAGTAGGATTAACTAGCCAAATGCGGTTCCACAGCACTCCGAAATCCATATTCTTAATATCAATCTTCTCCCCCAAAGTCATATGATTGAATAAGTATCTCAGGCGTCTGTGACTATTTTTACCATTCTTGGAATAGTGTCCTAGCACAAATTCAATAAATGCATAAGTGCATCTTTTTTTAATAACCATAACTTCCAAAGCTTTCTTGTTGCCATTATATCGGCAGCATATTAGACCAAAGCTCTCTTTTACAGTTCGCCTTGGCATTTTAAACTTTGTTCTAATTATCTAATATAAGAATGGGAAGTATTTTGTCATTGATAGAAAGACCCCAATACGAACATTTGGATTTATCTAGAATCAATGCCGAATTAGGTGAGGTTAAATCCCGCCTAACTGCCGCAGAATCGGCATTGGTAAATGAGCGGACAAAACGTAAATCCTATGAAGTTGTAAATCAAGAACATCGCGAGGAGTTAGGGAAACAAACCGCACAAATAGCCCATTTGGAAATGCTGGAGCATAAATTAGAAGAGTTGCGACTCGAAAATGCAACCTTGGCAGATGATAATCGCAAACTTATCGAAGAAAATCGACTATTACAATTACCTGCGGTTGCCGATGCATCAGGCCGCATATCCGACACTGCGCTACAACATTATGTGGCCGAAATTGTGGCAGACCCGCACAATGAACTTAAGTTTGTCAGCCAGTTTGCTCAGAAAAAAATATACTCAGTTATCTTTACTGAGATTCTAAGCTCTTTGGGTACTCTTGAGATGCCTGTTGCGGGGCACGTTGCCAAAATACAATTGGTGGCTAATCGCGAGACAGGTCCATCAACCACTTAGTGACGCTCGGATCCGCTACAATGGTGATGGTGGGATTAAATGGACAACCCTTGCTGCGCAGCCATTTTAGAATATCTAAATGACCCGCTTTAGCAGCTGCATCAGCAACTTTTTCATTCATGGTAAACCCCCAGTCGAATAATTTCTTCATAGCACCTAGGTTGCCCATACTAGCCGAATATCCCATGCACCAACAGTCATCGCAGCGCGATATACCCTGTTCCATAGCCCACTCGGCAAATTCCCAATAGTCACGAGCTGCAGTTAATGCTAATGTCCCATAAGTGGGCTTATACCCTAAGCTACGCAACCATTTAGCTAGTTCTAGATGGTCATACCAGGCCGCAAATGTTATAGAATCCTCTAGAAGAGGAATATTTTTTTGAACCAACATCTGTAGCATTTCCCGCCTATCGTGCAATAGTAAAAGTCCAATGTCATATTTGGACAATTTTTCACTAGCATCCAACTGCTCAGATTTACCTATAGCATCATGTTCAATGATCGATTCCATCCTAGGCTTATGTTCTTTATTCAAAGGATTTTTTGGAAATAAAAAAATAACTTTTTCCAAAAACTGGTCAAATTTCATACTGGAACATGCAGCTACCTTGAATAGGTCCGGGAAGTATGTTATTTCCAGGTTTGCTATTTTCGAAATATATATCACCCAATTGTGTGGTACTCACAGATGTGAGATCAGTCATTGCATGAGCAGCATTTAGCGAGTCTGAACCGCCCCATATAGATGTACCACTCATTTCGAATGCATTTATAAAATTACCTGAAATTGATCTGGCAACCGGCAAGCTAAATCTAAATTATGGACTGTATTTGCCAACGAAGCACTAACCCGATAGATAAAAGAGGCAGTGACGATATTACCAGTTTGAGAATAAAACCCCCCTAGTCCAACCAATGTTGAAACATTTGCCACCGGAGTAAGTGTTGGGAGCCAAGTACCATTAGGGGGAGTATTACCACTTTCCAAGTCCTCGATGAAGATTTTGTCGGTGTCACACATATCGCAATTGCGGGTATATTGATATGTATAAAAATAATCAATCATATATCTTCAGGAGATAGATTACCTTCGCAACTGCAGTTCGAAATGCATGTAGAACCATATGACCCGCTTGGTTGTAGCTCTGTCGGCCTCAGAAAGACGTTGATAACGTCTACGAGAGGCTAGCTCGCGTTTCATCAGCTCCTCTTTGATCTGCTCGCATATATCCTTAATAGACTCGGCGGTTAGTTTGATGTCTAGTTTGTCAGCAATAGCCTGTAGCTCGTCCTTTTTGTGAGTATCACATACGGAACCCCTTATTTGCCGGCGGGCATCTGTAAACTGTTTCATTCTTTGCACGGGCGGCCGCAGCTTAAACTTAATACTTACATCACTGGTACTACGTTCAAAGTATCCTATGATAGTATCATTTTCGACTGCATTTTCTAAATCCATTCCTATGGGCTCAGTGGCATCTTGCCATTCCTCGTTAAGAAATATCCTAAATCCAGCAGGATTGCGGCTCAGGAAGTGACCGACTGGGAGCATATTGGTAGGAGCTTTTTTGGCTTTACGCTTCTTTTGAGCAGCCACAAAGGCATCAAAGCGCGACAATGGAAACTTGCGGTAGGATTCATCAGTTTTACCTATACTAGTCATTAGAAACCTATTACGCATCTCGGTGGCTTTAGTGGAACCAATATACTTTTCAAACAACTTATGTAATGGTCCGGTTAGCTGATCCGCAAACAATACCAAATTGTTCTTATCATAGAAGTACAACATCTTAGCATAGAATTCGTGATATTCCGATAACTGCGCATTCACATTAGTCAGGAGCAAGAAGAAATACTTGACGATATCTTCTATGAATTGCTTATGGAATCTCAAGTTATAGTCTCGCAATGTATCCCCGAGTTGGTACACCGCGAAATCCCTATAGCGCTCGATAAACTGCTTTTTGAGCTTACTATAAGACATGTTCAACGTTTTGACATAATTCGAAATATCCAGAGATACCACACTTGTGTCTTCATCGGTACGATACCAACTATCTATATCCATGACTGGAATACCAGCGGCCTCTTGTAAGCTTATTCTTTGAGTATCCGTCACAGCCTTGGCTGGTAACATTATATAATATTTTCCCAGAGCTGTTATTCGGTGCTCCTGCCCCGCGCGATCTACTATACGCAATTGGCTATAATCCCCAAATTGGCCCGTAAAAGAGGGTTTCTGAATATAAGCTATAGGGTCATGGTCCCATACTAAATGATCAAGAGCCACAATAAACAAAGATTCGTCCCACTTACCATGGCGTTGGATTGGAAAAGGTGGGTCTTGTACAGCCTTCCATAATTCATCATATGTCCAACTACTAGATACTTCTAAAAACAACCTCTTAATCACATACACCAGAAATTCGACTATGTTTTGCTGATGATATGCTATAAATGTAGTAGTCTCACTGACCACTTTTGGTAGCTTGGGCAGCTTAAAATAGAGATCGCCCAATGCGGGCTTAGCCTTAGCTAAAGACGCCTCCGTGGAGTGGTCGCCCATAATTAAAGTACGATTAGCCTCAGCATCAATAGCAGCCTTGTTCGCTACTTGCTCTATCTTTTGGATAATTTGGTAATCTTCCAACTTGATCTTATATCGACGTTCTTCATAACCCAATCCTTTTGGTAAAGCTGATACAAGGATACGAATGTATACGTTTTGTCTATCCGCCGGTAGTCCTAAATGCGATCCTTGGCGAATGGCGCGACCGAATAATTGCAACAAAGCTGCTATGTTATTAGGCACGCTCAAGAGTAGCATTTGTTGAACAGCTTTCAAATCCTCACTTTCCTGAATTACTTTTGATCCCAATAACATCTTGTACTTATATCCATTAATGTTGCCGGAATCATTGAACTTCTCAATGATATCATCTCGCACCTTCTTATCCAAATCACTGTATAGTATGAGAAATCGTGCCGGGTGGTAATCGTGTTTAGAGGTATGTCCAGCTTTGCGGGCGCCACATACCGCACATAAAGTATTCGGGGTAGGGTCAACCCCATCTCCAATGAATCCATTTTGTTTCAACAATTGACCCACACACAATATACCTGACATATTGACATAATAGTGATATACCATCATTTTCCCACAATCCTTGCGTAGCAATGCATGAACTTCCTTTATAAATTTGGAGTATTTCCCAGAATATGGGACCAAATTCTTCAGTTGCAGAAAAGCCCCGCCCAAATACGTGTTAGTATCTGTTTCTATTAATTCCACTCCATTTTTATCACGCCAACTTTGAGTTGCCCCATTAATCTGAAACTTGATTTCTTTGGTTTTAAACAAGACATCTTTGGACGTGGTCTCGGATGCGGGCATATCCAAACCCGGATTAGGCACTCCCAAATCCAATATAGTCTGACCTTCCGCTGGAAGGGTTTCGTCAACGAATTTTTTGTAAGTTCGTAACTGTGCAGCTGGCATAGGGCACTTAATGAATTTAAGATAGGGTATGGTTGGCACACTTTTTCCACATATGACCCGAGTAGGGAATAATCCAGGATCCAACACTCTTAGATATGAAATGCGCCCCTGCATTATTTTATTGATTCGCTTAAGCGCATCGGACCGCAGATCTTCTCCATCAAAGAAATCCGCCCTAGTATATCCGGCAGATGTTAAGAGATTGAGTAAATCTACAACTTCATGTGGCTTATTATTAAGAGGAGTGGCTGATAAGAACAAGGCGCGTAGTGATTCGGGTCGCCCATCATAAATATCCAATATTTTTTGAATAGCTATTCCGTAGTTGTTCTTATCACCTGAATTATACACATTGTGAATCTCATCACATATAATCAACCCATTGGCCATCATATCCACCAGAGGCTGATTAATTGTTATAGATCCGTCAGCTAGTCCAGCTTCTATTTCTTCAGATGTGGTTTGTTTACCAACTCCCTGGAATAAACGATTGAAGAATGCTTTGTAACCAATGAATTTAAAATAGCCCCCATAATTAGGATTAGACAATCGACGCTTAAGCCGCGATTCAAACTCGGCCAATCTTTGTTGAGCTTCTGGGCCGCCAGTCTCGGCCTGTATTCTCAATTCAGCATGTTCTGCAATATCTTCTTCAGTAACAAATCCAAATTCCGGGTGTCTGAGCAGTTCGCGCCGAAAAATGCTTTTTGTGAATCCAATGATAAATACAAATGGAGAGTTGTCCTTATCAATGGCGTGCATTTTCTTGTATATTTTAATGAACTCCATGGCGATCCCCAATGCACCGATAGTCTTACCAGCGCCAGTCACCCATTTCATCAATAGTCGCATATACGGCGTATCCGGATTATCAAAGTTTTGAACAAACAGTTGGAAGCTGCGGAATTGTATTCGGCGATCCTTCCTTATCAACTTGTCAATTTCTCCTGCAGGAGGTTGATCATAGGGGATCTTCAGCTGGCTAAATTCTAGCCTATTTGTAATATCAGCGGTCAATATTGGTGAGTCTGCAGGTGGGTAACTCATCTGCTCAATAAAATGATGTATATTTTGTTAAGATGATATATTTATAATTTTGAAACCATTGAACAAAAAGCCGGTGATGGGAAAAATGGAAATTGGATCTCCATGGTATGGGTATATGTACTTATTACATATGAAAGACATCAGAGAAAAAATGGAGAAGGCTTTAATACACTAAAGAACTTATACTAATAGTTTTAGTTCCATTAGCCATCATTTGTCTCTTTTTCTCATCCCATTTCATAGCATACTCCCAAAATGATACTGCTGGGAAACGGTGATGTAACGCATGGTAGTTTTGATACATTAATACAATAGTAGCCAGACCATTGAGAATCCCAAAATCCAAATTGTGGGTGTGCTTATATCTTTTAGTGTTCTGGTGTGGATAGTGGGGCAGGAAATCGAAAGCGAAAGCCAGCAGAGCTATAGTGATGCGACTGGGAAGAATCCAATTCCACCATAGTACAGGTAAATAACCACTTTTCCACGACCAGTAGATCAATATAATCATATTTATATGATACATCCAAACCGTACAAGTTTCAAACATAGATCTTTTGGATGCCCATGGCAATACTAATGGTATGTAAAATCGCAAATAATTTATATCTATGGTAGACCAGCGAAATGGTAATGTCCACCAAACTCCTGAAGCATAGTGATCTGGATCTTTTTTAGGATCATTTGTATAACGATGATGTTCTAAATGCATATGTTTGAAGGCCCAGAAATTAGCTTGCGGGCCTATCCATAATTGAGATATCCATCCCATGGTTTGGTTGATCCACTCTTTCTTAGGAGCAATTGATCTATGAGCAGCATCATGCATAACTGTGAATTGCATGTATGAACATAGTATAAATATAAAGAATCGGCCAGGAATTTCCAAATACCAGGCAGTTGCATGGACCCAGGCCACGATCAGACAAAGGGCGACTGTATCGTACCTGACCATTTTTATATAAGTGCGTTCAAAATTACCACATTTTTTTTGAGTAATATAAAATGTGTGATATTGCAAAAAGACCTGGGTATGAGCCCCCAACGGTATTATACTGGCCCGGTCACGATAATACGACTTGTACCGGATCTGGCACCCCCCTGGGAGATAACTATAAAAATATAGAACCCTGTCCACATCATCACCATTGTAGTATTGGCAGCATAGCCATTTCACCCTTGTTGATTTTACAGCCACATATGAAAGATACTCAAAGATGGCCCGATCCCACCAACTGGGCAGGAGAGTTTTCAACTATATTTGACGACTGGCAGACAGAATTTCCAGGTCTCAGTGTTCATAACATTACAGGACTATCCAGTCATTGGAATCCACGGTATGGTAAAGATTGGGATGATTTCCGATATAAGGCTTGTTCTGGTCAATTTGCTGATCCCAATATTTATGGCGTTTGGTCTCCAGGCTCATCTGCATGTAGTACTTTTATGACTCAACAATATTGCCCCACCAGAATGGGACTACGAGGTTGTCAAGACTACTGTCGACAATATTCTAATCCCCACTGTGACGATGCAGCATATAAGTACTGTAATGATCGCAAACGTACAAAGGACCCAGATTTCTGTTCCTGTATTAACAGTTCATTACCAAACCCATATTGCCTCGATCCCAATTGTAAGCTTGAGGGATATCAACCAACTAATGTACGCAGCAAACCTTGTAATATAACCGAAATTGACTGCACTCAAATAATCGACGCTCAAGGTAATTCTAATAGTAGCTTTAAGGATATTTCCCAGTATCAAGTCTGCGAAGCGGGGACCTGCGATGTGGCTAAAGGTGATACTTGTATTAAGGGAAAGTCCTCTAATAATAACAAGGGTTGGCAATTTCTAGAAGAGAATCTCATGTTGTTTATGGTAATATGTTTTATCTTAGCTATAATTTCGGCATTTGTGTTAAAGCATTCCGAAGATGGGCGATTATAAAAATGAATTAATCTCGGGATCATAACTTTGACGTGTTATGCATAAAGAAGTGGTTCATATTAGTTTCGAAAAAGTTAAAAAATGTTGTGAGACTGTTGCTAAAAAACTACAAGATGAGGAGAAACCCTACAAGGGCATAGTTGCCATCACTAGGGGTGGGTTGTTTCCAGCGGGTCTCTTAGCAAAAAAATGCTCAATATCACTATGGTTGAAACCTTCTGCATTAACAGTTACGATAGGATGAAACAGGGGAAGTTAAACCCCGCGGCGCGGCTATGGTCGACTATTATGCATTTGAATGCAACCAAGATCAATGAATAGAGTTTGATTGGTAAACCTGGTAGCTATGCCTCTTTGAACTTCGCAACAGCACCTTTCAAGGAATCCATTAAAGCATACTTTTTTTCAAGTTGCTCTAGTCTATCCTTTGCATATACCGCTCCTTGATATATTAAGTGATTTAATAGCTTGAAGTAAAGTTCAACAATAATTACTAACTTTATCAATGTTAGAAGAGTGTTCATATGCCAAATACCCAGCAACTGCAAGGTTGCATATCCGACCCAAAAAGAATGCCAAAATGAGTATTCGCTCCGAGCAAATACATACAAAGCCGGTAGAATCAATAATAACTCTAATATTTCACAGATCATAACTTTCACTTTTTGTATTTGTTATATAACTGCCAAACTTTTTTATTGGCTTGGTATTTCTCATCCGTGCCATATTTATCAGCCATTTCTATGATAGCCACTCGGTGCTCCCTAATTTCAGCAACAAATCCATTGATAATCTGATCAGGATCCTCCCCAACCAAAATGGGGCGATCTTCAGCTGGTTTTTTATCCCATACGTAAACAACAGCGTCGGCATTATTGATTTCAGGCGGACGTTGTATCCAGACCTTTTTCTTCATATTAACCAAATCGGCCAGAGCAACTACCTTGGCTCCTTTCGGAGCTTTTGGCGCTTTCTTATACATATACAACAAATTGTAGAACTTCTTAACTACCGCTTCGCGAAGATCTAGTTCTGGTAATTCTTGTAACTCAATCCCAGATGGTTCCACTTCGTATATGTTAGAATCCATACTAGGATATATGTAAGCATGACCATTAGTTGTCATATTCGTACTGAAAGGTCTATAATAAGCTCCAGATCCACTCACCCTGATGTTGATATCGTTCCCCCTAGCTAATCCCATCAAATCTTTATTGGCTCTAATTTGGATATAGATATTGCCTTTTTTGAGGAAAATACGACCCTGTCTATCTAATCGCTGAATTTCGCAATTAGGTATAATAGACCCAGCTGGATATATTTCCACCTCGGCTTTGAAACGAACTGAAATAAGTCCGCTGCCGGGAGGGTTGAGTAGTAACTTACAGGATGATCGTTCCACTATGCTGATTATTTTATTAATGAATTTGCGACGAAAGCACTTCCCCTCATATTGGCGCACGAGCTCATTCAAGCAAAATCCATCCAAATCCTGAATAGGGTTATCAACAACAATTTGGGTCTCTAATATCTCAACAAGACGCATCTATTATAATAATACCCAAAAGTCTTATAACTTTTGGTAAAGTCCTTAGATTCCAGGGGTTTCAAAATTTTTAAAATCTAAATACTCAAACATCAGATTAATAATGGACCAAATCCGAGCAGATCGTAAAAATAATAGATATATTCAAGACCAAGTTAGATCTCTTATAGACCAAGTCCAAGAGGATATCCACAATGCCCGTGAGCATATGGAAAAACAATCCATAACTGAGCTGCCTCAGTCTTTTCATATTCCCGAAGTGCCCGAAAAGGATGCTCAGCGTCAGATATACTACCACGTAATGAGAGCATTTGAGAAGGAAAACTTTACAGTTAAGATCAAGTTACCCTGTCGCAAGTGTACTCGTTGCAAGAAGAAAGTAACCAGAGATCCTTGCCCACATTGCGGTGCTTTAACTATGGTTCCACTACGCCAAAAAACATATCTAGTTATACCTTTAGAGACAAAGATGGACGATGATGAACGTGCGGGTATGGATCAATACATCAATGAGCGCAGAATAGTATAATTCTGCGTCAGAATAGTATAATTATTCTACGGCGGGTTCTTGAAATGTATGCCACCAGCAGCCATATAGTAGGCATCGACTTGCTTTTTTGTTATCCTTTGGATCTCTTCAAGAGGTGTAGCTTTACCCCTTTCAAAGAATTCCTGAGATGTAACATCCGCCTGCCATTCGGTATCTGGATTAAGTGCCATCATATACTGCTCTTTACGAAATCTTGTACTACGCACAAATCTATATGGTTTCATCAGGAATTCGAATCCTCGAGGTCGCTCGCGCTTGAGTGTTAGTCCTATTCTAGGTCCTGCCTTGATCCTCCCTTCGGATGGAGTGGCTAGATCAACGATATGTAGACGGGGAAACTCATAGGCATTGATTGGTGGTGCGTCAGCTGGAACAAGATCACTAATTTTCTCTAATTCCAATTGTTCGAGAATGTAGTTTACAACTCTACACGGTCCTTCAATGACTCCTAAATCCGGAGATCTGATGGAACGGATCAATATTCCTCCATAATTACTTTCCCCACCGAAGGTCAAATCGAGTCCTTTGAAAGTGCCGCTGCGGTAATTATGTCGCTGCTTATGAAAGTACCAACGATTGTTAGTAAGGTGATCTGCATGGCAATGTACAAAGGGATCTGGATGTTCTGGGGATTGGAGGTAAAATTCTATTTCGTAAATTTCACACACCACACCATTGATTTCAATACCCTTTGTATTAAGTAATTCAGTTGCTCGTTCCCTAAACATCTCGTTTCATAGTTTTCATCATTTTTCTAATTTTCTTGCAAATTTGACTTGTATTATACATCTGCATTATGACCAGGACTATGATGAATATAAACAGTATTATCAGCATATCGTCAGTAGTTATTCCTAAATTTGGTAATATGGATTGCTCTTTTTCGGGCGCTTGCGGAGCAGAACCTTGCGGAGCAGAGGTCATATGTTCTTTACAAGTATGATAAGTTCTTCTAACCACCGGTTTAGGTTCTACTTGACAAATCTTCCGAGGCTTTGCACAGCGCCGTCTGGTAAAACTGGGAGCTATGCCACGTTCTTGCATACATCGACTTAGCTTACCTACGGGGGTGGTTGAACGTTTTCTTTGTATACGAGGACCACCCAATACTTCCGAAAAGGCGAATTCTTCCTCTCCGTCCAACATATTGGATGGTGAATATTGGTCATATCCGAACCCCACCCCACCCATAATTTCCGAATCAGTAATGTTCATCTGAATATATACTAATCAAGAAAAAAATGGATGATGAGTACATATTGTATTTGAGAGGTATCACTCTAGATGATGTTCATGATGAAAAGGATTTCAGTGAGATATTCGATCAAGCAGCTCTGGAGGAGTTTGATACCTCAGAAGATTCGGATGATCCCGATATGGAAGCCCTCCAGCGTGAAATGGAGATCGGTTTCCAAATTAGCAATACTGGATCTTCAATAAGACCCGAAGATTTGGCCGCACTATGTCAACCAAGTATCATTGTTCATGAAAAGCCGCCCAAGTATTTCTTTGACCGCAAACGTTGGCCTAATTCCACATTTCTAAAATGTTGGTATTGTGATTGTCAAGTTTCCGGTCCGCCGCGTTTCATAGCTTTAGAGTTTACTATAGTACTCGTACCTGGGCCAGATGATAAGGCTATAGAAGAACAGGCTATTAAAACCCACGGCAACTTTTGCACATTTAATTGTGCAGTGGCCCATATCCAAGGAGTTCGTGATCCAAAAATTGGTTTTAAACAAGAACAATTATGGGAAAAACGGTCGCTTACACGGATTGCTTATCAAAAATTTCATGGACGACCAATATCCACTATATTACCTTCTCCTCCTAAATACAAGATGGTGCAATTTGGTGATGGAGACATGAGCCAAGAGGATTATAGAAATATAGTCCGCAACTTGGATAAGGAGAACCATGAAGCAGAGAAAGCTGATATCATCAATAGCTTTTAATACTTAAGCTATGGAAGTAAAGGAAAAATATGGATATAACTGAAGGAATTGAAGATCCTACAGTACTTACGGCGCTGGGCGATGTCTTAAATAAGGAGCATGTAGATGAGAAAATAGACCTAGTTGATCTCGAACGCCAGTTTATTGGCAATATTAGCCCCGAAGTGAGACAAGTTGACCCCGCCGAAGCCTTCAAAGAGGCTATGAGTAGTATGATGGAGGGTATTGAAGAGCCACCGGCTGACTTTGGAGCAGTCATGACTGATGCCTCAACTTCGACAAGTCGGGTGTCTACAAGTTTTGGAACATCTACACCCGCTCCCGCGCCTGCGCCAGCTCCTGTTGGGATGGGTAGCGATCCAGTGTATGTAGACAGATCTGTATACGAGGCTCAACAACAATCAAGCTTTTCACCATCCTCCGCAGATATTAGTATGTCCAGAACCCCTTCCTATCATCCCCGCACCGACTATAAGTATAACTTGCGACCCGACCGCAGTTACAAGACAGACTTGGAGAAAATGACCGAAGAGCAGCAACGTCAAAGTAGGATTGATCAAGTACTAAAAAATATGGATGGCGGAATGGAGTTTGATGAATCTGGCTTTGAGAAAGAGCGTGAGGAAGAACATAAAGCTATACTGTTGGAAGACATTGACTCATTGCGCACAGAAATGACCGATGAACGGATCGACATTAGCCGCATTCCGGAAGTTGATGCATCCTCCAATATGGTTGAGATTGAGAATGTTCATCGCATGCTTAAATATAAATACGACCGACAACGTTATGGTGAACTGGCCCGCGATGCCATTCTAACCGGCGTCTATGCGTTGGAATATGTATTTGACGGAAAGCGCCAATGGGGACCATATAGGCCGGACTTGACTGATTGGCATAATACTGTCAAAGTTAAGCTGCGGCATATGAAGTACGAAACATCCACTATCGTGAGTGACATAATGAAAGAATATAATATTGGACCCATGTGGAGAATTGCCCTTGAGCTAATACCTTCCGCAATTATCCATAGTCGTATCCGATCTGGTCGAACAGCCGCCGATGTATATACGGCAGATGAGTACGCCGATGCTATAGATCATATACGAGATTATGATGACTGATTATATAGGGAACGACCGCGTACAATTATATCCGACTCTGTATCATGTAACGTTGCTGAAACCCCCGCCCGGACATGTAATAACCCTTCAATTCGCGAACCGACTGTTCCAAGAACATTGGGAGTTATGACCACAGGCTCTCCATGATTCCATAGCAGCTTCCCATTGGTATTCAATTCATTAACTAACAGAATTGCAATGCCGAGCTCAGCTGCTTTTAGCTGCAATTCGTCACACCAAGCAAAAGCCATCACAGTCACGATGTCTGCCCATGCAACAGCTTCCAATTGTTGCGATGCAATGTGGGGGGACATCGCTTATTTTTTGGTCAGCCCACAACAAATATGGTTTGACCTTTGCTCGCAGCTTTATGTGATAAAGAACATCGTCATCCATAATCTCAGGATGCACTTTAATAATACTAATTTCATCTCCTCGGTGATCGAGAACTAATTTCAATGAATATTCGTCACAATCCGCCGCAAAACATAATGCTGGGCGCGAATGCTTAGCCAAACGGTCTTTAATTTGGTCTATAATCTTTGGCGGCTCTGACGAATTCATCACCAAACTTTTTCTTCATAAATCTGTTCAAAATTATCAAATTGTGCTGTAAAGTGTCAAGCTTACGTTCAGCCTCACTTCCCGCTATAGCGGCGGGTACTGGATTAGATTTGACTGCATTTCGATATTCATCTCCATACTGCTGAATCATGAATTTGTTAATAATGCCAATATTACGCTGAATACTGTTAATTCTTTTGACCATATTTTCAGCCGGAGTTGTCGCAGCCGCGGGTGCAACAGCGGGTGCTCGCGGAGCGGGTGTGTGATCTTGCTTCCAAACAAAATATAACTTGTTGTAGTAAAGATTGTAATTAGTCCGTCCAGCACCACGAATAGTCATGTACTTCTCTCCTTTATATTCAGATTTGGCTAAGATTTCACCACCTAGTTTTAGATCGCCCTTATTGTTCATAAAACGGATTACAGAACCAATGGGCATATCCTGCCATTTATCGCGGGGAACAAGGGAATAGCCCACTAATAGCTTACGATCCCCGGGAGTAAGATGAACTGTTCGCTTTTTTATAGCTGGAGCAGTGTCATCTAATGGTGATTTATCTTTCTTTTTTGTCGTCCCACTCACAACTACCTGACTGGACTTCTTCTTGTCCAAATTGAACATTATTTATACAAGGGTTATTTTTTTAGTAACCAAAAACAAAAAAAGCATGGGCTATTGGCTGCTATCAGTCAACAGCGGTTAGCTTTTAAATATACCACGCAGGTAGTTGAAATGTTGCTAATTATTATTTACATTTATCTCCCATTTCCTATGATATAGCCTCCTGAATCTCCATTTGGCGGATCGAATGTTAGCAACATTCTAGAATATACTAGTATTATTTCAATTTTGTTAGACTTAAAAAATTAACCCAAGTTACTATCGGGTAGTTGTACTACCTCCAGAACTGGAACTACCGCCACCGGGGGGATCAAATGTTCCTTTATTTATCAAACTTGAGCATATGTATTCCATCTCTTCTCTATATACAATCATATGTGCCTAGAGTTATTTTGATTATAATATTTATTCAATTTTTAATATACAGTGAGTTCACTATGGAAGCTTACCTAGAATGGTACGTTAAAGAGTATAATAAAGTGATAGGGGTGGATGCAGTTAATAAAGCAATTAGCAAACCTTGGTTTAAGAAAGCTATGAAAACAGTTCCTGGACTGCAATATCTACAAAATATATTTCGTCATGAGATTCTTGAGACTATAGCTACGGAAGTTTTGCTGCGCAGAACAGAATATTTCACTACAGTTTTCAGAATCTATCGTAAATACCCTGGAAAGTCCAAAGACGTTTCCGGAAAGTCCGAAGAGGTGACTTTTAATACCATATATGCATATTTGTACACTTATTGGGATGGTAAAAAGTTTAATCACGAATTCTATTGCTTTGGGCCGACATTTCGATCCTGCGATGGGGAGTACAGAGGGAACTTTCTACCATTCAGGCAACTCAAATGGAATAAAGAGCAATTCAAAGAATCGTTTGGTATGGTTGAACACAAATTACTAGGTGATATGAAATCAACTGTTGACCTATCCTATACCATATTCCCACCTAAAGATGCGCCCATAGAGCTGACTAAGAAGCTGAATTCGATAATAGATAGACAACGTTTAGCAATAACACTGTATATTCCGGGGTTTTTAATCTTTATTCATGATGAGATGCTTAAAATACAAGCTAACCATATATTGTCCGGATATCGCGAATCTATGTTTGGCAAAGACTACGCAGCTTTATACAAATCTATAGTTGACAAAATGGGTGAAAAGAATTATATATTGATGCTTTCAAAAATTGGTGCTGTATTAAAAAGTCCGGAAATAGGGACAACTGATATTACTTTACTAGGTCAAAAATTTATTCCACTTAAGGCGGGTGATTTAGAGTATTTTGAAGATCTATCTTATTCCCCTTGGAGAGAATATTTTATAACTAGTTTAGTGGGAGATCTACCTATTAACGGCATCAGTCCCAGTTTTCCAATAATAGCTGGTTACTTCTTCATTAATACTAATAGTCCTGAACTATTTGACAATTCCGTGACTAAAGTTAAGCTGAAGCATTCTAAAGTTGCAGAAGATATTGTCAAAGAACTGGAAGTTGCTCGTACTCATACATATTTGAATCCAAAGAAACAGGATGTGTTTATTAGTTACCGCATGGAAGGGTTATCTGATCATATAGAGATTCCGATCGAATATGCTGAAAAGGAGCTAATTATGTCCAACTACACTATGTGTATAGTTATTGAACATATAGGTAGGACATTTGCAGATGTTTTTGCATTGAACAATCTAGACTTGTGGAATTTTGAAACAGGTCCTATATTCGAAGATTTTTGGACCTTTTCCGCATACATGTTTGGATATTTATATGCTTTGGCGAGCATGAATTCTAAAATAGGTATTATTCACGGGGATCTCCATCTCAACAATGTAACAATATTCAGGGTTATGTCTTTGTTTCGAGCTCTTGGAGAGCATAGATGGGCTCCTAATAACTATATGACTTATTTAGTTAATGACAAAGTGTACATGTTCCCATTTTATGGTCGTTATGCCGGAATTATTGATTTCAGCCGTTCTTTTGTAACACCCGAGCTAATACATCAAAAGTATCCAAATAAAATCCAAGCAGAGCAACAAATAGATAAGCAGCGCCGTCGTATGTCCGATGCATTCAAGCGCGAAATGCCTGAGTTTTATAAGGAGCATGGTGTGCAGTTCGAAATATTGATGTTGCGCAATCCGGATCTATCGTTTAGAATTCTAACAGCATTGGATTCTCATCGTCTATTTCGAGGCATTGCTCAAAAGATGGAGGAGAACAAAATTGGGGGAAAATTCCTTTCACTAGTACGTGATATTCAAAATGAGGCTAGGTATTATTTGCGAGATGTTGTATTGCAAGCTGCCCAGGGTCAAATAACTGAAATAGGCTACCCCAATGAAATGATGTTGGAGAAGTTTTTCCGTGACTTTCAAGTCACGAAGGTAAAGCCTAAAGAGCCATTTGCAATTGCGGATGTTTTTAATTATGACCAACCTATCAAGTATAATATACGTGATTATGAGGCTTTTCCAGAAACTGCTAAGTGGGACGAAGCGCTGAAGCGTAAAATACAGCTGGATGTAGTCCGCCACAAGCGGTTCCAGAAACTAATTGGTTACTTTGATAAAGAAGAGGATCGCACTGCTAATCTAGTGGAAGATTTCCAAAAAGAAAAAGGAAAACGTCGGGGCAACCCTAAATTGAGTGAAGATGCTTCCGCTGAGACTCATAGCGTTTGTGATCCGTTACAAGACAACAATAGTAGTTCCTGATGTATATTAAATTTGAACTTAATATACTCGTATAAACAAGAAGTGTTTACACGAAATGTCGTTCTGTGTTAATTGTGCCAATAGATTAGAAATACAAACAACTGGGGGTATGTTAAAATACAAATGCACGGAATGCCATCGTACTTATGATGCCACTCCTGATGCAACTCTCATAGAAAGTATTAACTTTGGTACATTTGACTCTATTGAGAAACATCGCAAATTTCTTAAAACAGCCGCCTTTGATCCAACCAACCCGAAAGAGGTTATGAAGTGTCCTAAATGTCCGGAAAACTTGGTTTCCAAAGTACGCATTACCAAAAAAGAAGTTGTTATATATGCTTGTAAATGTGGACACATTTGGCGTCAAACCTAATTCCACCAAGGCGATTAATAATGACTCCAGGAGTCTTTATCTGGTAATCCCATTTCATTGGGATCCCATACTTCAAAATATTTGGATGTGAGTGTGCGTTTGGAGGTATCTTCTCTATGTACCAATATGGGGCACTTGCGATCTATCAATTCTTTTTTAGCCATTGCGATAGGACTGGTTAGCCCTGTAACATCAGTCAAAATGGGACTGTTGTGCTCTATTTGAGCAATTCGCATAGATAGTAATTTAGATACCTCCTCCTTAGTCAAAATGCTACTGGTTCGTCTCTCATCTGGAGGAATTATGTAATTGCGGCAATGTAGTGGATCTGTGTAATCTACTTGTCGCTCCTCCGGGTATTCAGCCTCATCATCAAGGTCCTCCGCGCTTTCTGACTCACCTACTTCAGACTCTTCGGTTTCAGATTCATCAGCATAGTCAAAGTCTTCATCTTCAGATGACATTTCTCAGAGAGTATATCAAATTTAACAAATAACTTTAGTATTAGAAATGTTAGCACTTTTGTTTATGTGGTATGTCTCTATTATATTATGGATTAAAACGCTAATAGCATGGATAGGCTGTTATGTCCGCATAATGCAAACACAACCTTTTAAGAAATGTCAAATACACGAAGTAGTTGATGAAGACACTGCTCAAAACTTAACTTGTGAGTTTTGTTGGGTGTTTACTTTCCAACCACAAACTGCGCATACTTTGGAGAAATTCTTCTCCCGCAACTTGCGAGTTACCTTCCAAGATGCCCAATCTGTAGAAGTATGGCATTTGGACGGCACTGAATATTACCGCAAGGCAGGCGCCCCAGCAGAGGACCGCAAAAAATTCTCATTTAAGCAGATTAAGTTTCGAACAAAAAGTTCTTGACTTTTTGTAAAGTTCATGACTTTTTGACAAACATGGCCACGAAAGATCGACTAGCCGTAATATTCGGCTTGTTTTGAGTAAAGTAATACATCGTGTCGATTAGTCGGAGTTTGCCAAACAAACGTTTCCACGACGGGACATTGCGATATTGGAAAACATCATTTTTGTAGTTTCCTTCCTCGAAGGCGATTTGGTATATCTTATGTTCAAGGTTTACGATCATGGCATCTGCGGCATCCCAACAATCATGCTCACGAATTATTAAATATCCACCCGGCTTCAATACTCGAACTATCTCATCAACCAGTTGATGAATATCTCGAACATGATGTAATGACATCATGGCAGTTATTATATCAAACGAATCACTATCATATGGCAGAGGTTGACCAGGTTTAGCAACCGTTCTAATAACTCCATTCTTTTTTCCCGACTCACCATAAACATCAAAGCAGTGTATGGTGGAGGCGTTTATGATCTCCCCCAACTTTTTACTAACACCACAATCCGCTCCCCCAACATCTAAATATTTTGGATTTTTGGGAAGTGGCATCGCCGATTGAATAGTTTTAAGTAGTTTATGTGCATGAAATTGGTCCCTTTTAGTTCCAAGTGACCACATAGGTTTATCCTTGTCGGGCTTCAATCCGCGAATTTTAGCCACTTTTTGCAAGATTTCTTTGTCATTTTGCCCATGGGGTAACTTTTTTATCTTGAGCACCCGGAGCAACCTTGCTAATAATGTTAAATCTCCAGACCTACGTATGGCTTTGATTTGATCACCTTCATAATCTGTATATCCCAGACGTCCGGCAGGTATCTTACGGGAATCATTAACTATATCATTTCCACCATCTATTTGGGTGGTGGGACTGCATTTAATAATAACCAAAGCTACTATTATAATCAGTAACAACAATAACAATATCAAAAATTTGGCCATTATATATACTAATCATAATACATTATCTTTCAGCCATTTTTTTGTTTTCGAATCCGCGACACAGTTACATTTGTCACTTATCGCATAACCTCTAGTATGGATCCAACCTATGGAATTAGTATGGCCATTTTGTGTGGCCAATATGCTGATTTGTTGCGCTCTCCCAGTTGCTAGTTTAACATTCATTCTTTCCAACCAATCCGCGATATTAGTATGACCATTCATCAAAGCGACTTCCATGGCCGCCGGGCCGCATTTATGTATGTCTTCTTTGCGAGCATTCATCCAAATATATTCCAAAACATGCATTTGCCCACCTTGCGCGGCCGCTCTTAATTCCCTGCCAGAAGGGAATTCGAAGGGCAAATTGCCGAATATCCACTCTAAAATATGCAGTTGACCATTTCGGGCAGCCATTTTTTTAGCATATTGGTTTATATAAAGCCATCTATGCTGAGAAAGCCATAAAAATACGCACAATTGACCACCCTTAGCGGCATATGATGTGGTATCTTCCGTAGGGTAAATCTTCCATTTAACTAGTTGCTCCATTATGTGTATTTGTCCAAACTCGGCCGCAAAGGTCATAGCCTTCTGAGTGACTGGAAATTTATGATCTCTAAATAATTTCATCATTTCCAAATTACCCTTTGAGGCTGCGATAGCAGGTGGGGTTGTATAGCCTCCGGAGGATATTCGTTCAAATTTTGGGCAACCTCTGCCTAATAACCATTTAACTAACTTGATGGAGTTTTGACGAGCTGCCAAAATATACAGATTTTCAGAAACCAACCCTTTTGTTTTCCAATAAAAGGGTTTACAAAAGCGAGCTATTAAGAGAAAATCTCCCAGATATTCTCCGATTATATATCTAAGTTCCTCAGGTAGGTCTTCTAGCGAGAGCATTTTTACACTAATACGACACTTGTTCAAAATATATGTAAAAAACGATACTCTAGAAAGCGGTTTTTACGATGAATAGTGAATGGGTAATATTTTCCATTTAAAAATTTATATTGGACAAAATACTTATGTCAAATTTGAATCTAACCCGATTCCAAAAGGCCTACATGAACGGGGAATCGATTAGAGAAGCCGCTGGGGACGTAGAATATGAAAAGCAATTTAAGATCAATGATTCTTGCCGGAAACTACATGATTTCTTGGATAAAAGTGTTTATATCAGGGAACAACGACATCCGGAAAGTAATATTATTAATCAAGGAGTAGGAAGTTACTGTGTACCTGTAGGGGGTCAAGACGAGTTTTTCCGACTTTATGATAATTGTAGACAATCCGGTGTACATCTGTGCTTTACGGAAAGACAATATTTCACACTTCCCGGTGGCGAGCAGCTAACTCATTCCGGTATCATGTTGGACTTTGATATTTATCAGCGCGATTCTGTTGTACAGGTCAACGATATGCACTATCAGCACTTAATGGAGGAGATATTCCAAAAGCTGATGGAGCTAATAGACATGTCTATAGAGGATGGTAAACATATTTCAGTCAAAGAAACGTATGTTTGTATTATTCGGAAACCTGATTTGGCCTTGATTGACAATCATGCTGAGTTTGGTAACTGCTACAAAGATGGGTTTCATATGCTAATTCCGGGAATTCAGGTAAGCAAGGGGTTGAAGAAGTTTCTTCGTCGTAAAATCTTGGAAGCTCGGGTATTGGAGACTGTATTTGCAGATTGCAAATTTCTGAACTCTTGGGATGATATTCTGGATGCCAATGCGACTTCTGTGCCAGTTTTCTTCATCGGTGGGGGTAAAAAAGGAAAACCCATATACAAGGTTGATAAAATCTATAGAGTTCGGGGTAGAACTGATAGTAGTCAGATATTTATTAATGAAGAACATGCATTTTATGAAGATGCCAATGTTCCACAAGAGTTTAGTCTCACATGTCCCAGTAAGTACATTAAGAAGATGGAATTTGAACCCAGACCATTATACCAAGATCAAATCCAAATGATGGCTGAGAAGACCGAGAATGATCTCTTGGATATGGAAGAAATCATTGAAAATGAGAACGATCTAAGTATCTTGACTATGCATGACCCAGAGGCTAATAAGATCAAGCAAGCATTTACTATCATCAATCGCGAGCGCTTGAATACCTATTCTAGTTGGCGGGATGCAATGATAATGTTAGCTAATGAGGGCGAGCAATACAAACCCATAGCTATATGGGCTAGTCAGCGTGTTCCACATGCATTTATCAAAGACGGTCTCAAAACCATTGATAAACTGTTTGATCAGTTCGCTAATCAACCTCCTATAGAAGGAGTGCGCCCCCTGACTATTCGAACTTTGTTTAAATGGGCCGAGGAGGACAATCCGGAAAAGTATCGAGAAATGCTTGATAACAGTGCGTTTAAAGTCTTGTTAGGAATTGTTCTTGATAACATGGGGGATATTGAAGATTCAGATGTGGCTAAAGTGTTGCATATCATGTTTGATAAGAAATTCCTGTCAGTATTGGATTCAACCGGTGATTCTGACGATAGGTATTGGTATGAATTTGTTATGCCCGGAGATAATATGGCCGATGGGGAAGTGTTTAAATATCGGCGAGAAAAGTTCCCAGACAATCTAGCTTTGTATATGAGTCAGAAGATGCCTAATTTCTTCAAACAAATCAACGATTGGATTAGAGACAAAGCAGAACAGGCTGCGGCTGATGCTAATAAAGCCAAATATTATCAGGAAGTGCGCAAGAACTTTAAACAATCATCTAAGAAGCTTCGTCGAGATGGATTTCAAAGACAGGTTATCCGACAAGCACAACTTATGTTCCGTGATAGGAATTTCCTAGCAAAACTAGACAAAGATCCCAACATTTTGGGAGTGTACAACGGGGTGTTATTGTTAACTCCGGATAAAGTTAAGCTTATTGCTCGATTTCATGAATATCCAGTTAGCAAATTCACGAAAGTTAATTTTGTGCCCTACAACGCCGAGGATCCCTGCGTGAAAGCACTCGAATCGGCTATAAGAGAAATGTTTCCACCAGATGAAATGGATGCTCATGAGTTTATTATGTGCTATTTTGCATCCACTCTTGATGCGAATGCCAAGGAAGCCATGCTATTTGCGTTCTTCGGTGGCGGTTCTAATGGTAAATCCTTTATTATGGAATTGCATCGCCGCACCCTTGGAGATTGTTATGGGAAAAAACTAGGTATAACATTCTTGACTCGCCCGCCACCATCTGCTGATAAGCCTAATGATGCTTTAATGCAGCTTGAAGGTGCACGTTATGTATACTTCTCAGAATCCGCCGAAGGGGTCATGCTTCAAATGGAATCTGTCAAGGAATACACAGGTGGTGAGTCGCTATATGGCCGGCGACTCCGCAAAGAAGGTCAAATGTTTGAACCCCACTGCCACTATAATATTGCCAGTAATCACGAATTGGGTATTGTGGGTATTGACCACGGTACTTGGAGACGTATTCGAGCATACTGGTTCAAGATCAAGTTCTGCAAAGACCCTGATCCAGAGAATCCGTTTGAAAAGAAGGCCAATCCGAATTATATCAAAGTATATAAGAAGAGCCCTAAGTGGCAACAAGCTTGGTTGGCTATCTTGAGTAAATATTACGTGATCTTCCACAAAAAATATGGAGGGAACTTATGGAATATCCCATGTCGTACTATCGAAAAGGAAACTCAAGAGTATCGTAATCGCCAGGATACTATTAATCGATTCATTACTGAAAGGGTTCGATATGATCCCAATGCAGCGGAAGCTCCTATGGAACGGCTGACTAATGCCTACCGAGATTGGTATATGGCTAATATCAATGCTCGGGATAGGATTGTGCCTCGCGAAGCCCTGGAAAAGTTCAATAACTCTAGTATTGCTAAGTATATCAGCAAGCGTAGCGCGGGTCAGTATCTACAATATCACCTTATACTTAAAGCTGAAGAGGTGCAAAGATATGATGAGGAAGCTCGCCGCCTTGCAAATGGTGGAGGGCCTATACCTACCGAGGACGAGGAAGGGGATGTCTTAGCTCGCATGCAAGCCAAATTGATGGCCCGTGACCACCAACACGGAGGGTCCGGACAAACCCAGTTTTCCGGTGAATGAGCCTCCCCCTTTATGGATTGGTGCATAAACTCCAAATTCTTTTTTATAGTACAATTTAAGTTGATTGCGATTAAACATTATCTTACCTACGGATGGCTGGTATATTGGCTTACGATCCTCTTGTCCCTTGGGTCTTATAGCACATAATTCTCTATATACAGAAATACGTTCCATCCAAAAAGGGTGTGACTTTTTGTTCACACAGTTATACTTCCTAAAAAATACAATTTCCAGAAAGGCAATTTATTCTTTGCTTTCCGTTTCCTCCTCAGGAGTTTCAGTTTCAACTTCTGGTTCCGGAGGCGGTGTAAAGTGGCCCCTCAGAGCACTGATAGTATTATCACACTCGACAACGCGCAGGAAGTCCAGAGTTTCAGAAGGTTTCATGTCTTTCAAAATATCACAGTATTTGGGATACTCCTCCCAAGCAACAGAAGAGCGATCTTCAATTGGAGGAATTTTAGTCAAGTCGAGCTCAACAATTTCCAATTCTATGACATCTTCAACTACCCATCCACAACCAATCCAAGCACCGGTGGCGCGCTTGTACTTCACAGTGATCCTTAATGGAGTAGTTGATTTCCTCACAACGAAGTGATTGTTCAAAGGAAAACTAGTCCACTGGCTTGAACAAGGGCTGTGATCACTCACAATTGTATGAATAGGAAGAATCCAGGTACGTCTGGGACTGGCCTTATCATTTTGGTATTCTTCGTTTTGGTCGCGTTGAGTTTCAGCAATCTTAACTAGTTTTTGCTCATATGCATCTTCACCATATTTCTTCGCTAAAAAGTCAAAGATGATGTTTTCCTGTTGTTGTTGCGCTTCATACAGGGAGGTAAAGATACCGATGCATTTGGAAGTGCTGGTTTTATGCTTAGAAGTGCTGGTAGGCTTAGAAAAGTCGCGCCGATTGAGCAAGTACTGAGTCATTATTATATTATATTATATTTTAATACCCGGGATTTAAAAATGTCCTACACAAGATGAATTTCTTAAACATATTGGAATTGCATAAATATATATCAAATGGAGACTGACTTCGCAGATTTTGAATTGACTGGATATAATTTTTGGCTGCATGGGATAGAATATAAAGAGTTTACAACTAGCTCCACTGTTGGATAGAAGCATTAAAGAGCCTACTTCGCGATTTCATCACTGTAGATTGTTGTTTGTACGACATAAAAATAGATATGTACTCGGCGGGGAGGGTATACTACACCTGTGGGCATGGTCAGTAAAATGCCATGTGGCATCTCTGGGGAGTAAAGAAAATTGAAACCCCCTGGAAGTTAAGAACTTCCAGAGAAGTTAAGAACTTCCAGAGAAGTTAAGAACTTCCAGAGAAGTCAAGAACTTCCAGAGAAGTTTCTTTTACTAGCAGAAATGGGTGGTAAGTTCTCCAGTGTTGATTTTCTAGATGAAGGTAACTTTAAAGAATTTAAAACCGGTGGTGAATCACATTATATTAATGGTGCTAGGTACAGGCGCTTTAATACTGAGAGTAAGATAAACATTCACTTTAGTTCAAATGGAATGAAAATTTATGTGGATGGTCAACCACTTTCGTATGACATTGAAGCCACATTATATGATTCGGTGTTGACTGAAGTCACTTATCCTATATGGGATGATAATTCGGATGCTGCTCAAATGAAACCCTTCAAGTGTTGGTTGGTGTTTGACTACAAAAATGGAAATGGTTATATCCTAGACAAGACATTCTACTTAACTCTTCCTGTCTTACCATCTAAATATCAGGCTTGTTGAGTGTATGATTTTTTTACTTGTAAAATTGAAATTATAAAGTTTACAACTTATCGACATGGTAATCAGATTCTACAGCCACACTAGGGGGGGCCATCGATGTTTTTCTAACTTTTCCAACCACCCTATTGAATCCTATGGAATGGTTTGGCCAACTTCTGAACATCTATTCCAAGCAATGAAATTCTTACCCACAGATCCAGACTGGTTTCTGACAATTCAGAGGGCGGGAACTCCTGCCGAGGCTAAGCGCAAGGGAAGATCTAAGCGACATCCTATTCGAGACGACTGGGAAGCTGTCAAAGATGACATTATGAAAGATATTTTGAGATTAAAAGTACAACAACACAAAGACGTTCGCGATATTTTACTGGACACTGGTGAACAAGAGCTTATAGAAGCTGCTCCGCGGGACTACTATTGGGGTGAAGGCGCCGATGGTACTGGTCGCAACCGCCTTGGGATTTTGTGGATGGAAATTCGCAATGAAATTTGACTCCTCACTCTGATAGTCCGTGTAAGTTCTTGGAAGGTCACTGATCGAAAGATTTACCAATTCTTTTTTTCTAAAAAATCTCTGATTGAATGAATATACATATTCATGAGCAAAAAAATGAATCGAGAGACTCTAGTGCGAGATCTATCCCCCCATATTAAGAATGTAATTCATCGAATGCCTCCGCGCTGGCAGGAAATTAACAGTATTCAAATTGCTGCATGGAGGCGATTAATTGCCAACGGTAGTCCCCGCCGAGCTACTCGTCAATTCGTATCAGCCATTGAGGCATCTGGCGCCTGGGAAGCATTTTTAGATTATGCATGTCCATCACACATTGCATCTCGCTATAGAGACTACTCTGATGGCTATTCGTCGGATTATTAGTAGAATAATCCGGAATTATTGAAAGAATAATCCGGACTATTGAAAGAATAGTCGGTTCGCTAAGCGGTGTTAGAGAGTCCAAAATAGATTCAAATCAATAGGAACAAATCCATCCATAACTGAAAGATGATCAGTGTGGATTTTGTAGACTCCTTTGATTCGATCTAGTTTAGTTTCTTTTTTAGCATAAATGACGTATCTTGGATTAGTATCTCCCTTTTGATCTAGTTGATAAAATGGCACAATAACCGGTGATGTAAAAGTCAAAGCTTGGTGGGTTTTGTAATCTATATAACGCTTAATCTCGGGCACCCATACCCCCATATTGAGCTTGTAACCCTCGTAAATGCACTGCTTCATTTTTACAAAATCTCGCGCATCCCCTTGGCGGAAATATGGATTGAGTCCAATGGCTACCAATGAGTCTATAATCTCTTCCCGCAGCTCCAAAACCTTCATCATACTCGCGTAGCTGATCCCATTCTTATCACAGAACTTCTTAGTGGGGTTATCCGCAAAATCCTCAAATATACCCAATTGTCTGATAAAATCGTCAGCCACTTGGATATTGAAATCGTTAATTCCAAGGTTGAACATGCCACGTTTCAGGGCTTTCTGATAATCCTCGGACGGAAAAGAGACTACATTACCAACTTCTAGCATAGCCGTAATGTTAATTAAGTCAATCACACTAACTTGGAATGCATATGCTGATAGGATCATCTTGCGGTTTTCTAATGATATCTTGCGAATACGAGACATCAAGATACCAGTAGGAGTGGGCTGACTATTACCATTAACTGCACCCAATGTGTACAGCTTCTCCATAGCGCATAACATAGAATCCACCATAGGTAATGTCAATAAGTCCAAAGATTTGATGTCAATTATTTTCGGCAATAATACGAGTGGCAAATCTGCCGCACCACCTTCTGGCAAATCCTGTGACTGAATAAGCATGTTTAGTAAAAAGTCGGACACATCTTCTCGCAGAATATCCGGATACTGATTTTCGAGCATATGCGAGTGAGTATCTTTAGTGTAGAGCGGGAACCACTTGCCGGGCGCTTTACGACCACCGCGACCCCGTCTTTGACGGGCCATACTCTGAGTAACCGGCTTTTGAATCAAGGCCGCAGTAGTCATCGCAGCATTGAATTCAGCACTATTATAATACCCACTATCTATTACATAGCCCAGTGTTTCTATAGTAACTCCGGTTTCGGCAACTACAGTGGACAGGATGATGCGTCGCGTGGGCTTGCGACCATCTGGAAGTCGCAATTTTTCTATCGGAGCGAACACACTCTCGTATTCAGGACCTTTTTGTTCTACTAATGCACCATATAGTTGCAAGGGCAACACCGGATACTCTTTGAATTCTTTCTTATTGAGCTTTTCTAAATCCTGAATGAGTTGTTTAATATCACGCATTCCTGGTAAGAATATGAGAATATCCCGGAAATCATTGGGGTGCCAAATCCGCGGAGCGATGCGTTTGGGTGGTTTGCGCACATCATCTAAGTTATCCAAGTGAATCTGCTTTGCTGTTTCAAGGGCTGATCTCAAATAGTTATCAGTGTCATATTCCAAGAAATGTTCGGAAATAGGGAAACTGACTCCCTTGACTTCGATAATATTCTGAGTAGCTCCAAAGTATTTTCCAAACTCCTTGGTGTCGAAAGTAGCACTAGTTAATATCAAGAATGGGCAATCAGGGCGCTGCCAGTTGCGAGCTAAAAATTGTTTCATCAAATACATTGTAAGATCAGATCCAATGGAACGCTCATGCACTTCATCCAGAACAATAACCATATAGCGTTTAATAATGTCATCGTCGCTCATTACTAGCAATTGTTGAGTCAATACTCCTGTAGTCATATAAATCATACCTTTGATGGGTCGTTTACTAAAAATACCAGTTTGGAAGCCAATGTTCTTACCTAATTTAAGAGGGGTGCGGCCCGACTGACCTATTTGTTTATAGAACTCCTTGGTTCCATATTGGAGCATATCTTTGGGTATTTCCATAGCAGTTAGCCTACGAGGTTGTGTTACCGCGATATTTCGTCTCTGAGGTAGCCCATGATATAGCTCGGATATTAGCGCAGTGGATTTACCTGAACCAGTCTCCGCCCTGAGGGGTATAACTTTATCTCCTGGTGATTTAGGGTTTATCAATGGTACTTTTCCAGGACCGCTGGGCATACGGGCCTTGAGCCATCCTAAGATATATTCTATTGGGGTTAACTTGGCCAATTTATCGGGATCATCCCCCTTTTGTGGGACTAAATTGCCTTTTCCGTATAAAGTGGGTGATGGCATTTATATTTGTATAGTGAAACTTTTTGATTCCAAACATGCTGTGTTTGAGAAAAAAACTGAAAAAATATAGAGAGAAATGTCATACCTTGGTCGGCTCCCCCAGAATTGAAATTACGCATTAAATCTCATATAGAGTATATTATTAAAATAATCGCATTAGATACAAACTTTAATCCTAAAGAATGTCTAGGTGTTATTAAAGCGTTTACATATTTCCAAGCGTTCTTGATATCTCGCAATTCTGTGGAGGGTGGATTTAGTTCAACTCCCACGTTTGGCGTCGTAGTAGACAATAGTTGCTCGAATTTAAAAACATATGACAACCCAGTCATTACTATTAAGGGGATGAAACTAACCTCATCCACTCTAGAACGATTACAAGAATTAGAAAACTCGAACCATTCAACCAAGCCAGTTTTCCAGCATTGGCGCCGCTGCACTACTGTTGATGATGTAAACATACTCTCGAAAGATATGCTTTCAGTGGGTTATTTGGGTTACATTATATTGCCACCCCCGGTAGATGAAAATTGAAATTCCACAACACAAAACTCGCTGGAGTGTAGTTTTTTTAAAAATTGAATCGTTTAGTGGGCAATACCATAAGTACGATGGGAACTCCTGAATACCCGTCTGGATTTGAATATGATAATGAGGATCCATGTATGAAGTTCGATGATGCTCTAGGGACTCCGCAATTAGTGCTGGGGATGCCTCAGCGCAATCTAATCCTTCGCAATTTATGGTTTCTGAGCCATTACTCAGGTAAGGATGTAGTTTATTTAACTGCCAGTCGGCCCAATGGTATTCAGTATTTGGTGAATCGATTCAAAGACCGCATGTTTTACATCTGGAACTATTGCCCCGGGAGTTCCATTCGTGGAATTCGTGGAGCAAAAGTAAATAATGGAGAACTAGATGTGGAAGTTGCGGAAATCTTTGGTCGAGCTCACCCCGACTGTTTGCTAATTGTTGATGCACTAGTGGAACGTTTACCCGAATGTACATCTACAACAATTATTATGAAAGGGTTAGAGAGGCAAATGCGGCTGGTAGCGGCGCTAAAACCTAGCTTTGCGTGTTTGCGTTTCCGGTGCTGTTACAAGACTGAACACGAACCGCCTGAAGAATTATCCAAATATATGAATGATGAGCTGGAATATTTGGCTGGAAAATTGTATAGATTTCCTTGGACAAAACCCGGTAGTCCAGAGCTCACTCTTATTACAAATGGTCAAGAGCGAACTCTGTATGATCGTTCTAAAATAGATAGTCAGATGTGTTATTGGAATCATGTCGTCCGCACGGATGTTCACGAACACGGGATAAGTATATCAGATCGCGGCCAAGCACCTTGGTGGGACCATTGTTGGGACTGCGCGGCCGAGATCGCTATACTACGTGACTATATGCGCAAAACTGGTCGGGAACCTTCTAATAGTAAGGTTAAGAAAGAAGCCAATTCATTGAATAGGGTTCGTTCTATACGCCACGGGTTCCATGGCAGATATCCAAATTTGCCCGTGGAGGTGCGTCGCAGTGAGCTTTCATCATATCATCGAGACATTTAAAAATACACAATATGAAGGCCTGTGCTTTCAATCCAATTTAAAACTTCATATTGTTTGTTTCGAACAGCAATTTTTTGTATGTTCCTAGATGTTGCTATCTTGCATTTCAATACACCATGTAGGATTTCTTCTCTATATATGAAATCTAATGCATCTATATTACCACATTTCGCTGCGGATTGGCATATTCTTCTTTTAAACCCAGACTTAGTGGCCATTAGCCGTCGTAGGGTTTTATATGACACTAAATTGGTATAACCGTACTTAATCAATGGCAATTCGGTGGGAACCCCACTCACGGAAAACGAAGCCTCCTTATAGGAGGAAGAGCTCGGTAGAAGAGTTAGGTTGAGCTTGCTCCTTAACGCTATTGAGACAGGGGTAATTGGCTACCCTTTCGAAACTATCTCAAATTAAAAAATTTGATATTAACCTGATAGTGAAGAGTCAAAGTCCACTCTATTCAGAGGAATGATTAACCTCAGTCGAATAGGAAACCCCGTAATTTAGTGCGGGGAGGACGTCATAAACCAATGCACATAAATGACGGAAATTAGAATTACCGGCAAATTGCAGTCCGTGGGTTATTAACTCTTTAGGTATTATGTCTATTTTCGCAATTGCGATTTTTGGTGCAGTTGCGATTTTTGCACAATTGCTATTGAATATGTAGTATAAGTATATCAAAATAGTTGCACATCTTTCATTGCCGATGACAACGCTTAAGCAAACCCTAGCCGAAATGGACTATCCTATTGGAAAAAATAAACTACGTAAACTAAATAGTCAAATTGATTCCGATGCGTTTGCGGCCGCTGATGAGGCCGGACGCCGCAATATTGTAAGTCAGCTACTGTTGGGACATGATTATGATGAATCAAGCTGGAATAAGTTTGTACATCCATATGATGAGGAATTTGCTGCATTGTGTGCTGAAATGAACAGTCTTGTCTAATTGAAAATTAACGGTCCAATATAGTGAAAATAAGGGTCAAAAAAATGTGTAGAACTACTTCTTAAAGCAACAACTCTAGATAAGTCTCGCTATGTCACTGATATAGAGGATTTGGAAAGAATGCTTGCATCATTTGCAGGTTACTCAATCCCCAGCCTAGCTCGTTCCTCGAACTCATCTTCCGATGAATCATCTAAGAAGTGAAACTCATATACAATTGAATCGAACTTGAATTCAACCCCATCTTCCTCCTCATAAACTCTAAATATAGCCGCATCATGTTTGGGACCTAGCTCTACTAACATAGGAGATATATCATCTCGCTCGGGGACCTCCTCCCAAGCAGACAGAGCTTTGATTTGATTGTATCTATCTAATGAAGTTAGTATGAACATTTTCTCTTTGAAGAGTTTCAATTTTTTAGTATCAATATAATGGATACTGACAAGATCTTTATTGATGAATTGACTACAGCAACTTCTAATTTGGTCCTGCAAGGGGCAGCCCCTGGCACTTCTGACACGGAAGGAGGGCTGTTTACCAGCAATGGTGGCGGTGGTCTCAATAATGGTAGTTTGTACTATCGAGCCCCTTCTTCTGGAGCTGTTACCGAACTAGCAGGTGCTGGTGGCGCTGCCTTTGATAAGGGTCAATTTGTTCACGTAACATCAACTTCCTCTCAATCCTTTACATCAGCATTTACTACGTTGACTCCTGGATGGACGACATCCCTGTTCATTGGATCAGGAGATGAAGATGACCAAGGATTGTTTAATTTGGGAACGGGGGTATTCACCGCCCCTGAAGCAGGATTGTATGAATATATTCTAACCATGCTATATTACTCATCAGGAACGAATCAATCTTACTTGACGACCAACGTCAATGGTTCCTCGACCCCCAGACATTTTCGCATTTTATTTTCAGATTCTGGAGGATCTCAACCATTCAATACTGTATGTATTAACGATATCGTAAGACTAGACGCCGGCGATACTCTCGAAATGAGAGTTTCTGCGGGATCCCCGGGCATAACATTCACTCTAGGAAGTACCGGAACAAACACTTTGACCATCCGCCGTGTGCGGAGTTGAACTGGAAAAGTAAAAATTTTATTGATTTTTTTAAGTTCCAATATATAATGTCCATTTCCACGGATAAAACCCTTACGGCATCTGAAGTAGGTTCGGCATATTTAATTGCAGATAAGAGCGGCGCACAGGCGTTGACTCTACCATCTGCTGCGGATCTAGTTGCCTTATCATCTCCCTCCATAAATGACACTTATCCTCTTTACATAGAAAAACGAAATGTGGGAGACTTAGTAGTCAACAATGGAGCTGGATGGTCATCAACCGGCTCTGTGTCTGTAAAATCCAATGCGGGGGCGTTTTTTATCATAAGATTCGATAATGTTAGTGGTGGAAGTGAATCATGCTCTCTACTGAGAAGTTTCTAAATTTGTCATGAAGGTATTTCTCATATTTAATATAATACCGAGTGCTTTGGAAATTATAATAGTACTTTTAGTTGTTGTTATCGGGCTTTATATCGGATATGTTCCATATTCACAGCATAGTGTTGGACCCGCTATTCCGCCAGTAAAGCTACCTAAGGCTGGTGAAGCCACCGCACAAAAGATTTTGGCTGATTTGTTCAAGGTCTACAAGCCAGTATCTCAATACAGTCCGGACAATCCGGATATGGAAAGTCTCCGGCAATTCATTTTGGCTGTTTCCAAAAATCCCAACGCAAAGCCTTCTGGGGCCGCCATGAAATATCCCATACTGGAGGCTACTATTTTGCTAGATAGCAACCTCAAAGAATATGTTTCCAAGCTGACATCCTCTCAACTCTATGTATTTTGGGCTAATGCTTTCAAAGAAGCATCTCAGTCCTAAAATTTGAAATTTTATAAAATAAAAATGGATGGAGAACGTTTGTTGTCTATATTTAACATATATTAGACAAAATACGCATTTATACTAAATGAGTATGATGATGTGGAAACTATATTGATATATAAATGTTTTAAAGAGCGAGTCGACACATGGCTTGCACGGAATAATGTTAATAAACTTCGGAATGATCGTGAATTCGAACTGGCGATTCTAACACGTGCTATAGATGATGCTGGCGTTGATTAATTTACATTTTTTAATAATAGCTAAATATAAAACATGAATTTGAAACGCACTACCGCTGCGGTTGTCATATTATTGATTGCGATTATTGGTGCGTGGTTGGTGTACAGAGAGGATATGAGCAATAACAAGGGTGATTTTGACAAGGTCACTAAGGATCTTGAGAAGCTGATGAAAAACGCAATTGCCAATCGGGCTGAATTGACAGGATTCAAACCCGATGATTTGAGTTTAGACACTTCTGAACAAGCCCGCTTAGTGCTAACATACCTGGTTGACTTTTCCCAAGATAACAAAGTTATCCGACCGGATCCCAGCAAAATCAAGTTCTTCTATATCAAGTATATTGTTTCACCATTGCTCCGCACATGGAAGCCAGCATTGGCATCTGCGGGATATGCCGGCATTACTGTTATGTGGAGCGCGGCTTATTCCAATGTGGTATCCTAAATATTTGACAAAAACTGAATATTTTTAGGTGTTGGGTATGCGCGATGCTTCTGATAGTGGTCGCGCTGTGTCTGGTCGGGATATTGCTGGTATCAAGGATGGTGGTACGACCTGCGCCAGCTGACAAAAAGGAAATGCCTCCTGTGTCAAATGTGTTGGAACCTGTGCCAGCTGACAAAAAGGAAATGCTTCCTGAGTCAAAGGTGTTGGAACAACCTGTATCAGCTGACAAGGAGGAAATGCCTCCTGTGTCAAATGTGTTGGAACCTGTGCCAGCTGACAAAAAGGAAATGCTTCCTGAGTCAAAGGTGTTGGAACCTGCGCCAGCTGACAAAAAGGAAATGTCTCCAGGGTCAAAGGTGTTGGAATCTGCGCCAGCTGACAAAAAGGAAATGCTTCCTGTGTCAAAGGTGTCGGAACCTGCGTTGACTAGCAAGGCGATAATACCTCCGGAAGTGTCTCACGCCTTAAAGGATTTGCTTGAGGCTGGGAAGGCCGGGAGGGTCGAGGAAGTATTGCGAGAGTTAGTAGAAGTCAACTGTCTTATCACCAAATCCAGGACTTATGCCCAGGTGGGGGAAGGGACGATAGGCAATTTATGCCTCTTGGTATCCTTCATCAATGCCATGGCCCTTGCTCTGGGGCACGGACTACTGGACCAGGACGTTGTAGTCGAAAAATGCGCACTCGCCAAGATGCAATACTTTGAAAAGGAAATGCAGAAGATGTTGGAACTTAATTGGCTTCTTCCTTACGAGGCTGCGATCGTAGATCAGACCGCATGGCTCAAATTAGCGATTAGAATGGCGCTGAGTTCGATGGGACTTCCTGTTCTGAACTTTAAGATATCGGTCATCAACGCGTCGGGCGAGCTTGGTGGAGACTTCTGGAAAGACGATGTCGAGATAATAATGACTAAGCCTTCTGACATCTTTGTAAAGTTTAAACTGTTATATATTCCCGGCCATTTTGATCTGGTAGGCGTACCGATATTGGAAGACCCTTCTTGTATATAAATGGATAGTTATAAGGCTATCTTTTTTACTCCCACAAGATGAGTTGCGGCACATATATAGTCTTATTTAGGCAATGCTGACTTTTTTAGAAAATGTCGCGAGACATGCCCTCAAGTGCAAATTTTTCACCTTAATTTTCTGGCAAGATTCCAAGTGTTCAGCGATTTTTTTGAATGGCTGAACAAGTGGCTGCACACTGGTCTAATAAGCATCTAATCTACCAGTAAGTGCTAAGAATGGCTGAACATTTTTAAAAAATGGCTGAACAAATGGCTGTACATCCTCTTCTAAGAGACTATTTATAATTCTAGTGAGGAAAATGGCTGAACATTTTAGTTGAAAAATTCTTCTAAAAATATTTTGTGCAGCCATTCTCAGAAATTATCAGCCATTATTTCTGAGTTAGAAATAGACTTATCAGTTTTTTAGCATCACCATATCTGGCTCTTTTTTCACCTGCCGCAATTTTATCAAACAATCCTTCTGACTTAAGATGACGAACAAGGTCAGAAATTCTAGTTTTGAGATGAGAGTGTTCCTCAAATTTATCAGCAAGTGTACTTTTCGGAAGCCATGTATCAGGAATATACCAGTCAGGCTGATCTTGTAAAATGTGATCAACAAATTGTTTGAATGGAGTGTCTGTTGCTTGGTGTATATTAGTGATATTTACGTTGTTGATGAAGACTACAGTCATTCCGCCGGATAGATCATGTCTTGGAATAATTTTCATTAACTGCTCTGCTAAAGCTTTATTGGGTAAATATCCTCTCCCCACAAGAGCCATAGTTTCGGCATTTTTGTAAGCAGCATTTGCTATACTGGGGATTTCTTCATAAGTATCAATCACTCGTGCAATGTATCCCCCTATTTCATCAGTTCGGTAGTATGACCCAAAGTCAGTTAGCAGATGTTTCTTTTGTAAATAGTTATCCACAACTATATTTGTACAAATGACGATTAATTTGTCACCAAACTCATCTATGCTAATTTCGGCGATCTTGCCAGTTTTGCGAAGCAGGAACTTTTTCAGAGCTGATGAAAATGCTTCAATATCATCCTCGAATCGCTTGTTAATCCAGAAGAATAACTTCTGAGATACATCCTTGTGAACCAATTCATAATCCATTATGTCTTGGTCACTCAATACATTTTTACGCTGTCTACAGTCTTGTATGTACTCCAATATATTTCTTGTTTCATAGTACATATTTGTTTCTGGCTCTCTGTATTTGAAGGTTTCTGGATCATCAGATAGTTTATTCTTCCAATCCAGTTGCAAATGATTTAGTTTCTCGTAATTCATGCATATTTTATGCTTTTCAATCTGATCTTCCAAGTATTTCAAGGCATCTGGTTTAGCTGTACCAATCCAGTCCAAAATCCAACTTTTTTTATCAGGGTCGTCTTTCTCCATTTCTCGCAAAAAGTTCTTTTTGTCAATTGTATACTTACAAAAAATCAATTTTATAACATTATTCCAACAATTACCGTCGCTCAAGCTGCCTATGTATTAATATACATTCTATCATCTTATTGACAGTGCTGAGAACTCGTTTTCTTTGGCGGCAGTCCTGTAAATATTCGACAATGTCCATAGTTTCATAATATAACCCAGTTTCAGGTTCTTTGTATATAAATAGCTTTGGAGATTCTGGAAACATGAGGGGTGGTTCCACGAAGGAAAATGCCGAAAGGTGGCTGGATGTTCTTATTCCGAATGAATACGAATTAGCAAAGAAAGTAGTGAGGTCGACTATACCAAATGGTTAGAGGCAAGACTAGCTAACTTACTTTACATGTACGAAGATAAGATCAAACGTACTGAGAAGTTAGAAGACGATCTTACTCACGTTCGTCAGTTGTTAGGTGAA
>Ga0180432_10001560_pt1 | contig 36129 bp, 34 predicted proteins | sample SS_ome_10_FD_132414 | JGI IMG/M metagenome (GOLD analysis project Ga0180432, IMG submission 132414) | Hypersaline lake sediment archaeal communities from the Salton Sea, California, USA - SS_1_MS_2 metaG | ecosystem: Environmental > Aquatic > Non-marine Saline and Alkaline > Hypersaline >... | reverse complement strand
GAACCAACTGTCCATCTCCTTCAAAACAACCTCCTGGTCTGTGTGCCGCCAGCAGCAACCGTTTTCCACCTGTTCCTTGGCCAGGACGGTTTGGCAGGCATCACACCAATTAACATAGGTCTTCTTTTTATAAGCCAGGCCTTTTTCATACATCTTGAGAAAGATAAGCTGTTCCCATCGGTAATAGTGAGGATCGCAAGTCGCCAGCTCTCTGTCCCAGTCGTAACTAAACCCCATTCTCCGGAGTTGGGTCTTCATCGCCTCTATGTTGTCATAGGTCCATCGGGCCGGATGGGTGTTATTCTCGATAGCGGCGTTTTCTGCGGGCATTCCAAAGGCATCCCAGCCCATAGGGTGCAATACATTCATGCCGCACATCCTCTTATACCGCGCGACCACATCACCGATGGTATAATTCCTTACATGTCCCATGTGGATCTTTCCCGAAGGATATGGAAACATCTCCAAGAGGTAATATTTTTCTTTACCCTTGTCTTCCGTGACTTTGAACAGGCCCTCCTTCTCCCAATAGGCCTGCCATTTCGCTTCCACTTGCTGGGGATCATATCTCATGATGAACCTGTTACCTGCTTTCTTGTTGTTGATCTATCCGCCTCTGATTTCCCTTTTTCTTGCCTACGCCGATCTTAGCCGTCTGCAAACCGGGATTTTTATTCCTTTATAGGGCCGGTTTCGTTCTTTCCTTTCAGCCGTCCCTCCTGGGCGAGTATGGTGTAAACCTTGTCCAAAACGCCGTTTATAAAGCTGCTGGAATCTTCAGCCCCATATCTCTTTCCCAGTTCCACCGCCTCATCTATAGACACCTTGGGAGGAATGTCCTCCATGTTGAGCAACTCCAGAACAGCCAGCCTGAGTATGCATCGATCCAGCCGGGGCATCCGCTCCAGGCGCCAGTTCTTGGAAGCCCGGGTGATCAAACGGTCCAGGTCTTCCTTGTTTTCGCAAACCCCCACGACCAGGGTTTTCGCAAAAGACCGGATAGGTTCCCGGGCGTGAAAGTTATCGCAGATCAGATCAAAGACTTCCTCGGAATCCCCGGGACTGAATTCCAGATGAAAAAGAACCTGAATAGCCAACTCTCGGGCTCTTCGTCTTTTACCCATGTCCTGTCACAAGCCAGAAACCAAGAAGGAGAAAGATGGACCGTCTGGCCCAAGCCCTTGGGGGGCCGGCGTGGATGTTCAGGCTACACCGATAATAGGACCGCTTTAAGGAGGAGAAGGGTTAATCCAGCTCTTTGAAGAGATTAACCATCTCTACGGCGGCCATGGCCGCTTCGAAACCCTTGTTCCCCGACTTGGATCCCGCCCTCTCGATGGCCTGTTCAAGATTGTCCGTGGTAAGGACACCGAAGCTTATGGGCACATTGGACTCGAGGGCCACAGTCGCAATTCCCTTGGAGACCTCTGCGGCCACGTACTCAAAGTGGGGCGTGGCGCCCCTGATGACCGCGCCAGTGCAAATCACGGCATCGTGATTTCCACTCTGGGCCAACTTTTTTGCCATCAAAGGGATTTCGAAGGCTCCCGGGACTTTTGCCACCAGGATCTGCTCCTCTGTGGCGCCGTGTCTCTGAAGCGCATCCAAGGCCCCCTCAACCAGTCTTGAAGAGACAAAATCGTTAAACCGGCTCACGATCACAGCAAACCGAAATCCCGCCGCCGAAAGCTTTCCTTCCATGATCTTTGGCATAATATCCCCCGTGCATTTATCCCGTTGAACCCTCAACGCCCTTCATCTGATTTCTCGAAAAACTTCATAAGATGCCCGAGCTTTTCGCATTTTGTGGTGAGGTACCTGATATTTTCCGGTCTGGGCTCACATTCTATGGGTACCCTGCCTGTAACCTGCAATCCGTAACCTTCCAGGCCCACTATCTTCTTAGGGTTGTTGGTCATGATGCGCATCTTGCGAACGCCCAGGGCGACCAGGATCTGTGCACCCACGCCATAATCCCTCAGGTCCGGATCAAATCCCAGCTCTTCATTCGCCTCCACCGTGTCAAGGCCTTTGTCCTGGAGGGCGTAGGCCTTCAGCTTGTTCGCAAGGCCGATGCCTCTCCCCTCCTGCTGGAGATACAAAATCACGCCAAGCCCGGCCTTCTGTACCATGGCCATGGCCTGTTTTAGTTGGTCCCCGCAATCACAGCGATAGGATCCGAATACGTCTCCGGTTAGACACTGGGAATGGACCCTCACCATGACCTCTTTTTCCGGATCAATGTCGCCCTTGACCAGGGCCATATGTTCGTAATCATCAATGTCGTTCACAAAGGCAATGGCCTTGAATTCACCGTAGGGGGTGGGCAGGACAGTCTCCGCGGCCTTGTGCACAAAGGATTCCGTTCTCATCCTGTATGCGATCACATCAGCGACGGTGGCGATCTTCAGACCGTGTTCCTCCGCGAATACCTCCAGATCCGGCAGCCGGGCCATGGTGCCGTCGTCTTTCATGATCTCGCAGATTACCGCTGCGGGTTTGAGATTCGCCAGCCTTGCCAGGTCCATGGAGCCCTCGGTCTGGCCTGTCCGGAAAAGGACCCCCCCCCGCCTTGCCCGCAAGGGAAAGACATGACCGGGCTGGACAAGGTCCTCGGGTTTTGTATCATCCCCGATGGCCGTTAGAATGGTATGGGCCCTGTCCGCCGCGGATATGCCTGTGGTTACCCCGTTTCGTGCCTCAATGGATATGGTGAAAGCGGTCTTATAGGAGGATCGATTGTCGTAGACCATAGGAGGAAGGTTGAGCTTTTCCACAATCTCTGAATCCAAGGCCAGGCAGATAAGGCCTCTGCCGAACTTGGCCATAAAGTTAATGGACTCAGGAGTCACCTTTTCCGCGGCGATGGTCAGATCCCCCTCATTCTCCCTGTCCTCGTCATCCACGAGGATGATCATTTTACCCTTTCGGAGATCCTCCAAGACCTCCTCAATGCTTGAAATAGCCATATCAATCACCAAATCCCTGTGAAACAAGCCAATCCGCAGTTATCCCGGGCTTGGCCGTTTCTTTTTGTACCTCCTTATCGGTGCTCAGAAACCTTTCTACATATTTTCCGATCATGTCGGTCTCGATATTCACATCATCGCCCACTTTCTTCTTCAACAGTGCCGTTTCCGCGCCGGTTTGGGGAATAATGTTGACTTCAAAAAAGCCTTTCTCACAGGCATTAACGGTCAAACTAACCCCGTCCACGGCGATAGAGCCCTTTTCAATAATATACCTCGATAAGGTCTCATCCAGGCCAATCCTCAAAAACCAGGATTTCTGCCGGGATTCCCTGGCCTTTATCTGTCCCACCCCGTCTATATGCCCGGAGACAAAATGGCCTCCCAACCGGTCCATGAGGCGCAGGGCACGCTCCAGATTCACTTCGTCTCCTTGTCTCCTCTGTCCCAGGGTGCTCCGCGACACCGTTTCCCCGGAAACATCTGCACTAAAACCGGACTCGGAGGCCTCCGTCACCGACAGGCAAACCCCATCGACACAGATACTCTCTCCGGTACGACAGTCTTTCATCTCAAAATGGGGCGCAATGGTCAACTTCAGTTCCTCCCCGAAGCGACGAAGCATGGTGACCTTTCCCGTACCTTCTACCAAGCCTGTAAACATGGAAGTCCTGAATGTCTTTTCAACGCGGAGTTGTGCCCCCGGCCAGCCCTCAAATCGGTTCCCTTTGCTCCGGGTAGCCTTCTATAAGTATATCCTCTTGAAACCGCCTGACCCGGACCTCCTTGAGATGGAGACAATCCTTGATTTGTCCGGGTCCGGGGCCTTTTGCCATGGGGATGCCGTCATCCCCGCCCAGCAATTTAGGGGCCTTAAAAACACAGAATTTGTCTACGAGCCGCTCACGCACCAAAGATCCGATGATTTCCGCCCCCCCCTCCACAAGGATACTGGTGACCTCTCTTTTGCCCAATATACCCATTAAGGCCTCTAAGTCAATCCTGCCTCTCTTGGTGGGGCAGGTGATCACCGACACACGCTCCCCCTCCAACCCTTCCAGCTTTCGCCGGTTCACGTCTTTGCCCGCTGCAATGAGGGTAGACGCCTGGGAGGGCACACTCAAAACCTTTGCCTCCCGGGGTATTCTTAAATGGGTGTCCAGAATAATACGTAAGGGATCCCGTGTCCTGCCCTTCCCCAGACGGCTCGTGAGTAGGGGGTCATCGGCCAGGACCGTGCCCACCCCCACCATGACGGCGTCCGTCCTGGCCCTTAGACGATGTACAAATCGCCTTGACGATTCATTGGTAATCCATCTGGCATCTCCTGTGGCCGTGGCGGCCCAGCCGTCCAGGGTCAGGGCGGACTTGACCGTCACAAAAGGGCGCCCGGCGGTCACGAACTTTATGAACCCTTCGTTGAGGCGCAGGCATTCCGGCTCCAGGATCCCCGAAACCACTTCCACGCCGTTTTCCCTGAGCAAATCACACCCCCGGCCCGTCACCCCGGGGTTGGGATCCTTCATCCCCACCACCACTCTTTTGATACCACTCTTTAAGATGGCCTGAGTACAAGGCGGTGTCCGGCCGAAGTGGTTGCAGGGCTCAAGGGTCACGTAAAGGGTGGCCCCCGGGGCCTCACCTCCCACCTTTTTTAAGGCCTCTACTTCCGCGTGGGGTAGACCTGCCTTCCGGTGATAGCCTCGGGCCATAACCTTCCGGTCTTTGACAACAACGGCCCCCACGGCTGGGTTGGGTGAGGTGTACCCCAGCCCTTTCTTGGCCTGGACCAGGGCCTCTCTCATAAATCGTTCATCCATTCCACAACAGCCGCCCCATCCATCCCCAAGGGCCTCCACAAAAAGGCGTCTTCCCGGTAATGGTTACAATTCTTCTTCTTTCTTTTCTTTCTTGGACTTGAGAATATCCTCAAGTTCTGCCATGAATTCATTGATGTCCTTAAATTGCCTGTAAACGGAAGCAAAACGAACGTAGGCCACCTCGTCCCATTCCTTTAGCTGGTTGATCACCCTCTCCCCCACCTCTGAACTCTCGATCTCCTTTTTGCCCATTTCCTGAAAATACTGCTCCAAAGAGTCCACGAATTCCTCAATGATGGTCATACTGATGGGTCTTTTCTGGCAGGCCTTGCCGATTCCACCGATGATCTTTTCCCGGCTGAAGGGCTCCCGCCTTCCATCTTTTTTGACAATCATAGGAAGCATTTCTTCCAGCTTTTCATAGGTGGTGAACCTTCTCTCGCACCCCAAACACTCCCGTCTCCTTCTGATCATCCTGCCGTCTTTGCTCAGCCGGGAATCAATGACTCTGTTATCTATCCTGGAACAGTAAGGACATTTCATGACTCGAACCTCACCATTTCGATGCCCGCCTCGGCCAACATCTGGTCGGCAAGCGGATCATTATAGCCCTCTTCGTAAACCACCCTCTCAATCCCCGCGTTGATAATCATCTTGGTGCAGATAACACAGGGCTTGTTGGTACAGTATAAGGTCGAACCGGCTATCGGAATCCCGTGATAGGCCGCCTGGATGATCGCATTCTGCTCTGCGTGAAGTCCCCGGCAGAGCTCATGCCTCTGCCCGGAGGGAACAGAAGAGTCCTTTCTGAGGCACCCCACCTCTTCACAGTGCCGGAGGCCTGCAGGTGCCCCATTGTAACCGGTGGCAAGGATCCGTTTGTCCTTGACAAGGATGGCGCCCACATGGCGACGCAAACAGGTTGAACGTTTGGCTACCATTTTTGTGATGGTCATGAAATACTCGGACCAGGAAGGTCTGGACAACTAGCACTCCTCGTCTAAATACCGGTAAATGGGGAATCGATTGCACAGTTCCCTGACTTGGGATCGCACTTTCCTGAGGGTCTCATGGGATTCAGGATTCTCCAAGACCTCCTTTATGAATTGTCCTATAACTGTAATCTCTTCTTCCTTGACTCCACGGGTCGTGATAGCGGGTGTTCCTAAGCGGATACCGCTCGTGACTTTTGGCCCCCTTTTATCGAAGGGGATCCTGTTCTTATTCGCCACCAGGCCGGCTTGGCCCAAGGCCACTTCCGCCTCCTGTCCCGTCATCCCTCGCTTGGTCAAATCCACCAGGACGAGATGGTTGTCTGTGCCGCCGGTCACCACGTCAAACCCATGGCCCTTAAGTTCGCGAGCAAGGGCCTTCGCATTTTTCACCACCTGTCGCTGGTAAACAGCGAATTCGGGCCCCAAGGCCTCCTCAAAGGCTACGGCCTTGGCCGCGATGACATGCATAAGTGGCCCCCCCTGAATACCGGGAAAAACGCTCCTGTTGAGTTCCTGCCCATACGTCCCTGCTGAAAGGATCAGTCCTCCCCTGGGACCGCGGAGTGTCTTATGGGTGGTGGAGGTGATGAAGTGGGCCGTACCCACCGGCGATGGATGGAGCCCCACGGCCACCAGGCCGGCGATATGGGCCATATCGGCCATCAGGTAGGCACCGGTTTCCTGGGCGATGTCCTGGAAAAGATGGAAATCAATAAGCCTTGGATAGGCACTCGCCCCTGCCACAATAATCCGGGGCCGCTCCTTTTTTGCCATGTCCCTGACCTGGTCGTAGTCGATATAGCCTGTCTCCGGATTTACTCCGTAAAACAGGGCACGGTAGATTTTGCCGGAAAAATTGGCCCCGCTTCCGTGGGTCAAGTGACCTCCCTGGGCCAGGTCCATCCCCAAGATCAGGTCACCCGGTTCCAAGAATCCAAGATATACCGCCATATTGGCCTGAGACCCTGAATGGGGTTGAACATTCACGTAATCCGCACCAAAGAGCCTCTTGGCCCTTTCTACGGCCAGCCTCTCAACCTCATCCACAAGTTCACAGCCGCCGTAATATCTTGCATCCGGATACCCTTCCGCATATTTGTTGGTCATCACGCTGGCCTGGGCCTCCATAACGGCACGACTGGCATAGTTTTCGGAGGCGATCATGACCAGGGTGTCTCTCTCCCGAACAATCTCGGCTTGAATCGCCCTGAAGACCTCCGGGTCTGTCCTCTTGAGTGTCTTACCATCCATCATGGGGTACTCAATCCACCTGATTTAATCGGCGCTCGTGACGGCCCCCTTCAAAGGGAGTATCTAGAAACAGATCTAGCATTTCCAGAGCAAGGCCTTCGCCGGTTACCCGTCCTCCCACGGCCAGGATATTGGCGTTGTTATGGAGCCTGCACATGCGCGCGGTGTAAAGATTGTGGCAGAGGGCGGCCCGTACCCCTTTATAACGATTGGCCACGATGCTCATACCCAGTCCCGTCCCGCAAATCAAAACACCCCGGTTGAACTCCCCCCTTGCCACGGCCTGGGCCACCTCATGGGCCACCTGGGGGTAATCGGCCGATGTCCGGTCGTAGACCCCCACGTCCGTCACCGTGTATTGAGGCAATCCATCGAGGTGGGCCCTGAAGGTCTCCTTGAGGTCAAATCCACCGTGATCAGCGCCTAAAATAACCTTCATAAAGCCCCCCTAAGGCCCTTCTCTCGTGAGAGACCCGGACACCTTTCGGGCCGCCTTAGAAGGGCCTTGTTTCTGATGAGTTCCGATTGAGGGTTGGTACTGGAAATGAGATCATGGCTCAAAGGCCTTGAAGACCAGAGAGGCGTTGGTCCCCCCGAATCCAAATGAATTTGACATGGCCGTTTTGATGGTTGCCTTTCTGGCTACGTTGGGGACGTAATCCAGATCACACTCCGGGTCAGGGGTTTCATAATTGATGGTGGGCGGGATAATACCATTTTTAAGGGTCAGGGCCGTAAAAATCGCCTCCACACCCCCTGCTCCTCCGAGGAGATGTCCGGTCATGGATTTTGTGGAACTGATGGCCAGCTTATAGGCATGATCACCGAACACGGCCTTAATGGCCCTGTTTTCCGAAAGGGCATTGAGAGGCGTGGCCGTACCATGGGCGTTGATATAGTCCAGATCCTGGGGGTTCATCCCCGCATAATCCAGGGCCATCTTCATACAACTGATCGCTCCCTCTCCATCGGGTTGGGGGGCGGAGACATGATAGGCGTCTGCGGTCAAACCGTACCCCACAATTTCCGCGTAGATCTGGGCGCCTCGTTCAAGGGCCTGGTTTAACTCTTCCAGCACCAATATGCCGGCCCCTTCCCCCATCACGAAGCCGTCCCGATCTAATTCAAAAGGACGAGAGGCCTTTTGGGGCTCGTTATTGCGCGTTGAGAGGGCCCGCATGGAACAAAACCCCCCCAGCGCCAGGGGGGTGACCACTGCTTCGGCCCCGCCGGTGAGCATGGCGTCCACAATCCCCTCACGGATGAGCCTGAAGGACTCGCCCACAGCATGACAGCTCGCCGCACAGGCCGTTTCTATGGAGATATTGGGGCCCTTGATGCCGAACTCTATGGCGATCTGGCCGGGAGCCATATTGGCAATGATGCCGGGAATAAAAAAGGGGCTGATCTTTCGAGGGCCTTTTTCGAGGAGGACCTGATGAAAGTGCTCCAACATGGCCAAACCACCCAGTCCAGAACCTGTAATGCACCCTATTCTGGAGCCATTGGAAGAATCGATCGTCAGTCCGGCATCCTCCAGGGCCATCCTTGCGGAAGCAACGGCATAATGAATAAATATATCGAAACGCCTGATCTGCTGCTTGTCCAGGAAATCCTCGGACTTGAAATCCGTGACCTCCCCCGCTATCTGAGAGGCGAAAGGGGAAGCATCGAATTTTTGTATAGTATCAATTCCAGATCTCCCGGAGCAGGCGTTGTCCCAATTCTTTTCAACGCCGGTGCCCAAGGGTGTGACCATACCCAGGCCTGTTACCACAACCCGTCTGGTCATTCTGACCGCTCCTTTTCTCGATTTGTTCCGTTAACCCCGACATATGGATCGCCCAAAGGGGGATTCCACCAGGAATTGGACACCAAACCCTGTCATCCTCCCCTTTGGTGCATCTCATTCCTTGGGTGCATTTTTGATATAATCTATGGCGTCTTGCACAGTTGCGATTTTTTCCGCATCTTCATCCGGTATAGAGATGTCGAATTCCTCCTCCATGGCCATGATGAGTTCCACCTGGTCCAGAGAGTCGGCACCCAAGTCGTCCACAAAAGAAGCTTCCGGGACGACATCTTCTTCAGCGACATCCAACTGCTCACATATAATGGATTTTACCTTTTCCTCCACCGCTGCCATAGGCCGATACCTCCTCCGACTATTTCTTTTCCTTGTTCAGTTCGCTCATTTTTTTATTGGGGAAAATAACGTGATGATCGTTACATGTACATGCCGCCGCTGACATGTATAACCTGACCCGTGATATAGCTCGATGCAGGGGAACAAAGCCAGTAGACCGCCTCTGCCACATCTTGGACTTGGCCGGCTCGGCCTAAAGGGATCAGTTTTACCCAATCCTCTTTGACCTTCTCAGGGAGCACTGCAGTCATTTCCGTCTCAATAAATCCCGGCGCAACGGCGTTCACGGTAATCCCTCTTCCAGCAACCTCCTTGGCAACGGTCTTTGTAAAACCCATAATCCCTGCCTTGGAAGCGGCATAATTGGACTGCCCTGGGTTTCCTATCTGCCCCACCACTGAAGAGATATTGACAATGGTCCCACCTCTCTGTTTGACCATAGCCCTGATGACCTCATGGGTGCAATTAAAAACACTCTTCAAATTGACCCGGATCACCGCGTCCCAGTTCTCCTCGCTCATGCGCATAAGAAGGGTGTCCTTGGTAATCCCGGCGTTGTTCACCAGTACATCAATGCCCTCAAATCGGGAAAGAATGTCCTTGAAAAGCTCACTAACCGCCTGGAATGAAGACACATCCAATCTCTGCCCCTCTGCCTCCACCCCTTTTTCCCGGAGGGCGTCGAGGGTTTCCCGACACGCATCATCGTCTGGGTCATAATGGACGAGGACAATCCTGGCACGTTCCTCTGAAAACTTCAAGGCCACGGCACGCCCTATCCCCCTTGATCCGCCTGTGATCACTACAACACGGGAATTGGTTTTGTTCATCATTCTACCCTTTCAATCCGCGGCGATACCCTGTTCCTCAAGTTCAAGGCCCATTTTTTCCAGAAAATCGTTTCTCACATATTTTACGGCCAACTTAATGCCGTTCTTGATCGCCTTTGGGGAGGATCCGCCATGGCATATGATCCCTATCCCCTTGATTCCGAGCAGAGGCACACCACCATACTCCTCGTAATCCAACCTTCCCAAGAATTTGTCAAGGGTGCCGCGACCCAAAAGAAGTGCGGCCCGCCCCGGCCAAGTCCCCCACAACTCCTTTTTCAAAAGTCCGGTCACGGATTCCGCCATGCCCTCGGAAAGCTTCAGGGCCACATTGCCTACGAATCCATCACATACGATTACCTCCAAGGCACCGGTGAAGATCTCTCGACCCTCCACGTTACCTGCAAAGGCCAAGTGGCTTTCCTCAAAAAGTTCTCGCGTCTGCCGGACCTGCTCATTGCCCTTGCCTCCTTCCGTGCCGATACTGAGGAGGCCGATCTTGGGTTCCCTCACCCCCATACACGTCCGTGCAAAGGCATGGGCCATGACCCCAAACTGAAAAAGATGAGCGGGCCTGCAATCTACGTTGGCCCCCACATCTATGAGAAGCACGTCCCCTTGCTCACCCGGGAAGAGGCCGGCCAGAGCGGGCCTGGTTATTCCCTTCATCCGCCCGAGCCCGATCACACCCGCGGCCAGAGCGGCCCCCGAATGACCGGCGCTGACCACAGCCTCCGCCCGCCCTGTCTTAACCAGGTCAAAAGCCACGCGGATGGAGGCGCTTTTCTTTTCTCGAATCGCCCTTAAAGGGGATTCATTCATGAGCACCACTTGGTCGCAGTGATGCACCGACACATGGTCCATGGAAGAAGAAGAATAGGACTCTAAAAGCTTTTCAAGCCTTTTTTGATCTCCCACGAGAGTGATGTCAACACCTGCTTCAGCAGCCGCTTTCAGCGCGCCCTGAACAACCACTTCCGGAGCATTATCCCCACCCATGGCGTCCACGGCAACGTTCATTTGTCAGCTCTCTTCAACTTTGATGATGCTCTTTCCCTTGTAAGTCCCACATTCGGGACAGACGTGATGGGGTAATACGGGCTCATGACACTGGGGACAAGTGGTTATATAGGGCAACCTGATCCCGTCATGGGACCGACGCATGTCCCGCTTGGATTTGGACTTCTTCTTTTTGGGTACAGCCATGGCTAATTCATACTCTCCGTCAATTCTCCGGCACTGCCGCCTGTATTGCTTCCCTTCTACCTCACCTTCAAGGCCTTCAGTTTTGCAAAGCCGGGGTGACCGCTCCGGCGCTCGCATCCACACTGCTCGATATTTAGGTCAACACCGCACACGGGGCAAAGACCCAAACAGTCCACCTTGCACAAGGATTTCATGGGCAATGCCAGATAGATTTGCTCCCGGATGACCTCTTCCAGTTCAAGCTCTTCACCGGTGATAAAATCAACAAAAAGGTCCTCCCTGACCAGTTCCACGTCCGCCTCGTCTCCATCAGGACGGGACAAGGCCAGGAACAACCTGAACTCTGTCTTTAGATCCCGGTGAAACGGTTCAAGGCACCGGTCACACTGAACGATCAGGCCCCCTGATAAACGGCCCTCCAGCACATACTTGCCGCCGGCCTTGTAAAGATTGATATCATAGCTCAAAGGGCCGTCCAATCCCAGGAGTTGGCGGTCCGCATCGTGACCCTTCCACCAGTCCGGCTCAAGGGTGGAGGAGAACCGCCGAGGGCCCTTGGCGAGGGTTTTTAGGTCAATAATCATTGGCAATTGATTATATTATAAAATAATGTAACTTGTTTATTCCGAGAATAGCCTAAAAGTTTTAGTATATAAAAACGGGCTTTTTTGTCAAGGAAATTAATCTCTCCTGCCCCAGCCCTAAGACTGGGAAAGAAAAGGATGAGGAGGAACCTTTTTAATGAATTTTCTATTTTTATTGACACTTATATTTCTTTTTGCTATATTTATTAGAAGTTGATCAGATTTCCTCCAGCGAAAAGTGCCGCCCACCTTTTCAGGCCTCCTCATGCTGAGGGCTGATACCAAAAAGATGTCTTTTAGACTTCGGTTTCCTCGTATATGTGACCATGTGGAGATATCGAGAACGACTCAATTACTATGACAGGCTGCGACGTTCCCTCTATGAAGTACTGAGAGACGCCCTAGAGCGCCAGCTGACCAAGATTTCCCTTATAGATTCCTTCTACAAATACCAGGAACATGGCGTCGAATACAGCTTCCTTGATAAAAGTGAGCTAAGGCCCAAATCAAAAAAGATGGAAAAGGAATCAGACCTGTTTAATACATTCATCGTCATCTTCTGTGAAGGCACGGTAAGCACTGCACTGAAAAACTATATCCGCTTTTTTCCCGAAAATAGTGTCATCAAGAAAAACCTTGAGTATCTCGCCGATTTTTCCTTATACAAACGTTTCCATCACAATCTTCGCCACTTTGACAACCCCGGGTTTCTGGGGGTCCTGGAACACCTCATCAATGTGGACTACGCCTTACTCATACAGCAGGACCCCAGTGTCAAGAAAAAAAACCGTTACTCCCTTACCCACTTTCATGTGAAGATTGATTGGCCCATTGCAGACGCGGCCGAAGACCTGGCGAAATGGCTCCGGTACATTCAGAGCAACCTCTATGAAAACGGTGATGAACAGGCACGCATCCTCCAGAATAAGCTCTTTGAATATTACGGCTGCCATCACAGCGTGGGGGGCAGGCGGACGGCGGGGCTCATTGCAGCCCAGCTACTGAGAAAGCTGGACTTTATTTCAACCGTATTTGTCTCCAGTTCCGAATCACGGTCCCTGTATAAATACTCTGAACGGGGTGTTTCAAAGTTCTTTCTTGTACAACTCACAAAGGAACAAAGCGAGGCTCTGGCCGAAAGAGAGAGGGTAAAACCCGAAGAGTTCAGGGCCCACTACCTTTACCCGGCCGAGGATTATTATATCGGCATTTCTGAGGCCACTTACGGCCACACCCCCCATTCCAAACCCCCGGAAGACGGCAAGCTTCGAAGGTTGAAACCCGCCTATAATTGGCTAAGACTCCGTGATGAACTCCTCTATCCCAAGGTGGACGCCCTCCACGCCGATCCCATATATTATAACTGGGTCTATTCCAGCGACTAAGGCTCCGGAAAAAGAGACCACTGGTCCAGGGATCGATGCCGCTTGAGCACGTAAACCCGGCCGTCCTCGGCAAGGACCCTGAAGATATCGTGGGCCTGGTCGCGCCAGCGGTTCAAAAGGCGTTTCACCTTCACTCTCTTCTGATCCACCACAAAATAAAGGGGCCTCTCATCGGCTGCGTAACCGGAATAGCCCACCACGGTTATACCCATCTCGTCCTGTCTCATAAACCCCACCCTTAGAGCAAGATCCTGTGGCTCCCAAGGAAATCCTGTGGGTCAAAAAAGATATGATTATACCTCCTTGTTTCCGCCCGGGCAATGTGTTAGAGTCCTGCCCTCCACGCCGGAACGTTTCGTGGACGTGGAATCACAGGGTACGCCCGGCCCTTGGCCGGCGTCCCGGAACGCATCTCATGGAGGTCACGTGGTAGCCGTGAATGAAGAAATAGTGGTCACCCGATTCCCGCCGAGTCCGACAGGGTATCTTCATCTGGGGGGTGCGCGAACAGCGCTTTTTAACTGGCTTTTTACCAGACAAAAGAGAGGCAGATTCGTCCTCAGGATCGAGGACACGGACAGGGAGAGATCCACGGAACAGGCGACCGAGGGGATCCTTAAATCCATGGAATGGCTCGGACTGGATTGGGACGAGGGGCCCTATTTTCAGTCACGGCGCAATGAGATCTATAACGAGTTCATCGAAGGGCTCCTTTCAACGGGCCAGGCCTATTATTGCCACTGCACCCCTGAGGAGCTGGAACGAAAGAGGAAGGAAGCCCGGGCCAGGGGATTAAAGCCAAAATACGACGGGAAATGCCGTGATCTTGGCCTGGGCCCTGCCCCCGGCGCCGTGGTGAGGCTTAAGACCCCTTTAAGCGGTACGACCCGGTTTCACGACATCGTGAAGGGTCCTATTCGATTTGACAACAACGAGCTTGATGACCTCATCCTGAGGCGCTCGGATGGAAGTCCCACCTACCACCTCGCCGTGGTTGCCGACGATATCACCCTCGGAATCACCCACGTGATCAGAGGAGATGACCACGTCAACAATACGCCCCGTCAAATCTTGATATATAAGGCCCTGGGCCGGGACCTGCCACATTATGCACATGTTCCCATGATTTTGGGCCCCGACAAAACCAGGCTCAGCAAACGCCACGGCGCCATGTCTGTGCTCGCATACAAAGAGATGGGCTACTTGCCTGAGGCCTTGCTCAATGCCTTGGTGAGGCTGGGATGGTCTTACGGAGACCAGGAAAAATTCACGAAACAGGAATTGATCGAGAAGTTCTCCTTGGAAAAGGTTGGAAAGTCCGCGGGGGTACTTAATTTTGAAAAAATGCAGGATTTGAATGCCTGGTATATCCGTCAATCCGCCAACGAAGATCTCGCCCAGAGACTGATTCCTTTTCTGCAGAAAATGGGGTTCAGGGACCTGGATCAACAAATGGTAAGTCAGGCTGTGGGGACGCTCAAGGTGAGGAGCAAGACCCTTGTTGAAATGGCGCAAGGGGCCGCTTTTTACTTCACCCAGGACCTTGTCTATGAGGATAAGGGGGAACGCAAGTTTTTCACCCCGGAAGCGGCGCAACTCCTGGAAGCGCTTAAGCACACACTAGAGCAGATCCCCTCTTTTGATCAGGAGACACTGGAAAGGGTGTTTAGCGCTTTTCTGAAAGAAAGAGAAATAAAGCTGAAAAAGCTTGCTCAGCCCCTTAGGCTGGCCCTCACCGGAAAGACGGTCAGCCCGGGGTTGTTCGAGGTCATGGAGGTTCTTGGGAAGGGACAGGTCATCAAAAGGCTGGAAAAGGCTGTCTCCCATATCCGGGGCAAGGAGGGCCTGGGCCCGGCGGGCAGGCCTTGAGGGCGAAGGGAATTATTCGATATAGACGGGTTCTCGAAGGACTCGCCCGATGGCCGTTTCAGCCACAGAGGCCAGCCCTGGGTGCGTTCCTTTCAGGTTGCTCACCTGCCTCAGATGGTCCGCTGTCCGGGAAATAAGAGAGGCCATATCACCTTCCTCCACGGATACATGGGCCAGCAGCTCTTCCCACGGACAACCTTTGGCCCAAAGATACAGGGCCAGGGCGGGCCAAAAAAGGATCGGGGGAGAGTGGAAACCCCTTCTGCCCTTAAGATCCCTGATCTCTTGAATGGACTCCCGGATACTTTGAAAAGTGCTCTCACACTCCCTTAGGTCGAATTCGCCCTCCACCCTTAAATCTACTTCTTGGGATCTGTCCCACACAAAAGGGGCGATACCTCCGGCCAAGGCGCTGGGAGAGGCCTGGTGAAAGGCCCCCTTTCGGATGGCCTCTGCAATCAAAAGGGGCTGGTCCAGCCTCAGTTGGGAGGCCCATAGGCCATCCGGGGTCAATCTGTCGGATCCCGCAACAAAACCGGTCTCCTTGAGAAAGCGGACGTGACGTTTGAAACTGAGCCACTGCCCCCCTCTCACCTTTTCTATGTCCGGAGCCATGGCCCTGAAACGCATGAGCAACCGCCGGAGATTGCCCCGTCGCTTTCCCCCGGCACAGGTCTTAAAGCTTGGGCATCCCTCACAGGGGAGGGCACGGAGCCTTTCCTGGACCTGGATTTCTCTTTGGCTTTCCCTCTCATGGGTGACTGGCGGCATGGACAAGGGTTTCAGATCTTCAAAGGAAACGGCCGCCACACGACGCCACAGGTCCTCAGATGAAGAGTCATGGGAGAGATCGACCCGGTGATCAAAAAGGGCCTCTATTTGACTCGCGTGGATATGCTTGGGCCGGGGTCGGCCCCTTTTTCTGTCCCTTATCCTGTGAATATCCTGGGCCAAACAGGTGAGCCGGCCTCTGTCATCTTCACAACCCAGGGCCATGTAAATATGGCCGTTTCTGTGGAGGAAAAGCCTTCCGGGGGCAAGGTAGGCCCTGCATGCCTCTTCCCATCCCCCGTTGGACTGCCTCAGCCTTTTTAGCTCTTTCTTTAGGTCCAACCTCTTCTGAACATTTTCCGCCACCTCATAGGGATCGCTCACATCACAGGCGCCTTCAGGAAGCAGCTCAACCAGTTCCTGTAACATCCGGTTCCATCCTCCCTTTAGTGGGGAATCCGATTGCCTCTCCTGGAATGTGCCGAAGGAATAGTCCAGCAGTTCCTTCACCTCTTGGGGTTCATGCGAAAGGAGGAGGTTCAGGGTCATGGAGAAGTTGATATGAATTCGGCTGACCAAAGGCTCTGGAGAGGCGTTCTTTAGGGCATGGATGTGCTCCACATCTTGGTGGGGGCCCGGGAGAAGCAGGGCGAATCCGATCTTGTCCTTCCCCCTTCTGCCCGCACGACCGATCATTTGATGAAGGTCCGTTGCGCTCAGTTCCACAAAACCGTATCCGTTGTACCTGTCGCTCTGCATGAGGGCCACGGTCCTGGCCGGAAAATTTACTCCCGCCGCAACCGTGGATGTAGAGAAGATGGCCTCCAGGAGCCCCTTGTTCATCATCTCCTCAACGAGCATCTTCCAGTAAGGGAGCTGCCCGGCATGATGGGAGGCCACCCTGGATTCAAGAAGGGCCTTCATTTGCCGATGCCCTCTAAGATGGGGGTAGTGCTCTAAAAAGGCGCTTACCACCCGTTCAAGGCTGCGCCTCGGCACGGCCTGCACGCGGGTAGGGGGACACGACCCCAGGGCACGGTCACAGTCGGCCCTGGACTTGAGAAAAAAGATGACCGGCAGGAGGTCGAGTTCTCTCAGCCACCTGATGATCCTGCCAAAATCCAACCTTTGGGCACCCCGAGCCCCCCCGGATTGGTAGAATTTCTTGATCCTGTGATCAACCCCCCGTTTGCCTCCCAGAGGGACCACCAGGCCATCCGGAAAGAGGAAGACCATCTTCAGAGGTACGGGACGCCGGTCCGAGAAGACAATCCGCATGCCACCGCCTCGAATCTTCTCCAGCCATGTACACACCTCATCTGCATTGGATATGGTTGCAGAAAGGAGCAGGAGCCGGACCCTCGGAGGCAGGTAAATAAGAGTCTCCTCCCAGACAACGCCCCGGTCAGGGTCGCTGAGATAGTGGGCTTCGTCCAGGATGACCAGGTCGGTCCGGATGCTGGATCCCTTGTCCATGGCGTCATAGAGCTGATTGCGGAGAATTTCCGTGGTCCCCACAATCACCGGGGCCTCAGGATTCTCCTTGCGGTCACCGGTCAGGATCCCGCAACAGGACGGCCCGAATTCCCGAGAAAAGGTTCGATAGATGGAATTAGAAAGGGCCTTGAGGGGGGAGGCATACCACACCCTCAGACCCTTGGACAGGTACGCCTCAATGGTTTGGGAGGCGATCCATGTCTTCCCCGCCCCTGTGGGGGCGCTCACGAGTACATCAAAGTCTGTAATCAGATGGAGCGCCTCAATTTGAAAAGGATCTGGTTCAAAGGGTTCTGATTCGGGAACACCGATTTTTTGAAAGGCCGGCTTAAGGCCCGGATCGATCCTCGGTTTCTCACGAGGCCCTTTGCCTCTCACATGCTTCTTCTTTCGCGACCAGCTTCTTTCGGGCCTTCGATAGTATCTTTTTTTAGTCACAGATCCCTTGGTGGGCATGTTTTCGGTTGATTCAAGCCACCAGTTCTGAAGCGATGAGGTCCATATCATCAAGCCTGCCCTTTGATCCCTCTGCCAGGTTCAAGCCCTTCAATTTCTCTCCCATCCCTTCCACTTCCTGTTTACAACCAAAGGTTATCTTTATCCCGTTCACATACACTTTTTCGACAACCTCCCGGGAAAAGAGCCTCGCAGCAACCTGCAAAAATGTCGCTGATCGGCCTTGGCCCCCTTCGCCACGGGCCGCTTTACGGCAGAGGGCGGCTCCCACTTCACACCATGTCATCATATCTGCAAGGAGGAACATCACATATTGAGAGCGGTTGAGCTTGTTCTTGCGTACACCGAAGACCATGTCGTTCACCACCCTTATGGCCTCGGCCACCTGATGACCGCCACATTCCACGGGCAACCGCGCCAATTCTTCAGCCATGTCCAGATAGAATCTCCCTTTTGATCGGACCGTCTCCCTCATGCGAAACATGGAGATAATGTTTCTCTGAATCTCGCTTGTCCCTTCGTAGATAGTCAGGATCTTGACATCCCTTTTGATCTTTTCGACCTCATAATCGCGGATATAACCGTAACCTCCAAAGGCCTGTATACCGTCATTTGCCATGGCGTCGCCCGCTTCTGTAGCAAAATACTTGGCAATAGAACCCTCCACCTGGAGGTCCTCTTCACCCTGATCAATCCTGCGGGCCACCTCATCAATATAGGCCCGGGCCGCCTCCAGCTGCACGGCATGGGGCACAAGGAGCTTGTGGGTATATCCCTGTTTCTCGGCAAGCGTGGTCCCGAATTGGACCCTTTCCTTGGAGTATTTGACGGCCCTTTCCAGCGATGCCATTCCTCCCCCCAGGCCGAAGGTGGCCACCATAAGTCTGGTGTAACCGAAGACCTTGTTGGCCTCCTTGAGTCCCTGGCCTTCCACCCCGCCCAGAAGGTTTTCCACAGGCAGGGCCAGGTCCTCTAAAATAAGGGGACACGTATCAGAGGCCCGTATGCCGTGCTTGTCTTCGTGTTTGCCCGGTATCAGCCCCTGGGTCCCGGCCTCCACCACAAAAAAGGACGGCCCTTTCGGCGTATCAGCAAGGATGGTATAAAGGTCTGCCACCCCCCCATTGGTGATGAACTGTTTTTGCCCGTTGAGCTTATACGCCGTGATCTGGCCGTCGTCGCCCAAGACCCTTTCCGCTTTGGTCTTGAGGGCCTGAACATTGGAGCCGGCCTCAGGTTCGGTAACACCGTAAGCGACAACCAGGCCTTCTTCTGCGATCCTACTGATATATTTCTTTTTCTGTTCAGCCGTGGCCCCCACCCGAAGGGGGTCCATGCCCAGGCAAATGGCCAAAAACGAGGTGGCAACCCCAAGATCCATCTTGGCCATCCTTTCCGATATGATAGCTATTTCCGAGGCCCCCGCCCCCAGCCCCCCGTATTCCTCCGGAATAAAGATAAGGTGAAGGGCCACCTCAGGGCTCAGCATAAAACGAATAAGCTCTTCAGGAAACACCCCCTCACGATCCAAGGCCAACTTGGTTTCCAGCGAGAGTTTTTCTCTTTGGAATTTGTCAATCGTCTCCAGAACCATGGATAACACTTCCGGGTCCATCTTCACCTGATCAGCCATATATGGTCTCCTCCTTTATGTTTCCCATTCACAGGATCTACAACTTTTTCGGCCCGGACGGGGACCAGGCCTGATCCTGAATTCTCAGACTCAGCAGATCCGGCCGTGAGTAATGACCTAATCCGTCAAAATAGGCCTTGGCGACTTCCCTTTCATCCAGGTCGATTTCGGTGTGCACGATGGTCTCTTCTTCGAAGACAGGACCTTCCACAATGAGCCCCGCCGGGTTCACGATGCAGCTTCCCCCTACGGCAAGGTTATACTTCATGACCTCCTGGAGCGGCTCGGGGATGTCCTCTTCTTTGAGAATCCAACTGGAACTGATCACGAAAACCTGGTTCTCGATGGCGTGCTGACGAACGGCGCTCTCCACGTCACAGGTCTTGGAACCCGCCTCCGCCACCTTGGCCCCCAGGTGACCGTCCACCTTCCACCAGCCCGGCCACAGGGCACAGTGGATCTCTTCACCCTTTATGGCCATGGCGGCCCTCAATAAGGTCATGTGGTGCTCGTAGCAGATTGAGGCCCCTACTCTTCCAATGTCCAGTTGAAAGGTGCGAATATCACTGGCATCCCCCATGCCCCAGTAGACCCGCTCCGAGTGGGTGGGCATAAGTTTTCTATGCCGGCCCAGTACCTTTCCCTCCCGGGATATGACCAATAGGGAATTAAAGATAGTCAGGCTCCCGGGGTGATCGTTCAATTCATTGCACCCCACCACACAGTTGACCTTGGCCTTCCTGGCCGTTTCGGCCATTTCCTGGGCCTCTTCCCCATTCCAAAGAATGGCACTTCGTATCATCTCGGCCGCCAGCTCCGTGGACTCGCGCACAGAGACGCCTCCCCTCCAAAAAGGGTAACCGCAAAAATAGACCTCGGGGAAAACGATGAGGTCAAGCCCCAGGTTACCCGCCTCATGGATGTACCGGCAGGTCTTCTCCAAGGTCTTTTCCTTATCAAAAAAGTGAGGCGCGATCTGGGCCGCCCCCACCCTCACCTGCTTCATTCCCTTCCTCCCTGGCATTGTGTTGGATTCAAGGTCAGCCTCTCACGCCCGGAGAAACCCACCCCACAAGAATTTGCGGGTCAAAGTCTAACAACGTACACATAAAGAAAAGGGCGTACCCTCGCTGGTGGCGATGGCACGTCCCGGAAAATAATTATTTCTTTTAATTCATCGGCCGTCAAGCCCAAAACCATGGCTGGGACTTATGGGAGCTGGAGTCACCTATTGCCCTTAGAGGGGCACAAAAAACGGCCGGGAATGTCCCGGGGGAAACCCTAGGTGCTCTGGGGGTAGGAAATGCCGGTAATCTTCTCCCTTTTAAAATCAAAGAGGGTTGCTTTCCGAGCACTGGCCTTTAAGACGACCCGAGGATCCTCGGTAACCCGGCCCACCACGACGGCGTCAATATCTCTGGTTTTGAAGAGGTCAATCACTACCTGAGACAGGCTCCTCGGTACGGAGAGCAGAAAACCAAAGCTCTGAAAGGATAAGATCCAGGTCTGCAGATCCAGTTCCGGTGGACAGGGGATGGATGGGACGTCGATTTCAGCCCCCTTGCCCGAGTTCTCCATCATGATACACAGGGTCCCCAAGAGCCCTGCATTGCTCACATCCTTGGCGGCGTGGGCCCATTCCCTCTCCGCGATCAATGTCAGGGCATCCAGCCGGTATAAAAGCTCCTCCGGACTTTTTCCCGAATTGGCATCCCAGCTTACTACGGAATGGCAGCCGATCTGCCCCTTCAGGTCGGTGGCAAAGATGAGGTCGTCCTCTGCCTCGGCCAGGTGGCTTCGCAGCGGCTTTTGGGCCCAGCCCAAAATCGCCACAGACAGGGAGGGCGTTTCAGGGGGGGCATCGGGATGGAGGTGACCTCCTACCATGGGCACCTTTAGCTTCTCGCACCCCCTTTTAATGCCCGCCACCACTTGCCTGCGGTGTTCTTCGTTTCCGCTGGCCAGGACATTGACCATAGCCAAGGGCCTTCCCCCCATGGAGTAGATATCATTGACGGTAACCATGACCGCGGATTTGCCCGCTGCATAGGGCTCTTGAATAAGGAGCCTGGTCATGATTCCGTCCGCGGCCAGAAGCAGAAAACCGTCCTTCCATGGGATCACGGCGGCGTCATCCCCGTAGTTGGGCAGATGGGGACCCGGCTGACCATGGAGGAGGAGGGATTCAAAGACATCCTCAATGGGATTCTTTCGCAAAAGCCCCGGGTAGTTCCTGACCTGGGAAGCCAGTTCTGACAAAGACAGATCCATCCTATTTCCAGCTCCTCGCAACTATTTGTCCGTGAAAAACATCTCTTTCTGATGCCAGCCAAGACAGGCGGTGAGGTCTCTTCAAAGTGACCGGCACGGGGCCTATGGGTGAGGCCGGAGACAAGACAGGGGCCCTAATTCATGGGATCCGGTGCGTCCAGATTTGCTTCCATGAGCTGATGGGGCCTGCCCCTATAGGCTCTTACCGGTTCAATCGCCCTCCAGCCCAGTTGGGTAAAAAAGGGGACGTTTTCCTGTTGAACATGGGCGGTAAAGGATGTACAACCCCGCTTCTTTACGCACGCCACCGCGTCCTTGACCAAAAGCTCCCCTGCTCCGCAGGCCCTGAAGGGCCCTTTCACCGCCAGCCTCCCTCCGATCCAGTGGCCGTTTCCGCTGCTCGAGGGAAAAACCCTCACGGTACCCACCACCTCCCCGTCCTTTTCAGCCACCAAGTGGATGCTCTTCCGGTCCTCTCCATCCTTATCGGAGTCCTGAAACAGCCCTTGCTCGAGCACAAAGACCTGTCTTCGGATCTCGTAGGCGGTCATCAATTCCCCTGCGGTCCTGGCAGGGTGGCACACGAGCCGGTCGGCGGGTCCTTCAAAGGCGGGCAGGGCCGAGCATGCGCCGCAACGAACACATCCCGCTTGAGACCGGGCCGATGAAAGCCCTTTTCTCCTCAGAATACGGGCCACCTCGTGGTAGAGGGCCGTCATCATTCTGGGGCTGGGAGGCAAAGCCTTTTCCATGAGAGTCCCGGGTATAGGCCGAAGAGGGACCAAAAAGGGATAAACGCCCAGATCGGCCAGGATCTCACACCCCTCCAAGAGTGAATCCGACCTTTCACCGAGCCCCACCAGAAGAAAGGTGCTCACCTGATTGGTACCGAAGATCTCCACCGACCTTTTCCAGGCCTCTTTGTAACGGTTGAGCCCTATGGCCGCCTTGGCGGGGGCCGCTCTTTCGAGGACTTGGAGGTCAAAGCTTTCAACATGAATGCCGACGGTATCCACGCCGGCCCTTTTCAAGGCCCGCAAATCTTCCTCTTCTTCGGGGGGCATAAACTGGGCATGCACCGCCAGTCCGCTGGCTCCTTTTATGGCTTTGGCACAGGCGGCCAGGCGCTTGATTTCCACCCCGGCCCCGGCGGCGGCCCCTGTAGTAAGGACCACATGGGTGACCCCATCAAGGGCCCGGGCCTTTTGAGCCACCTCGGCAAGCTGTTCCGGGGTCTTTCTGGCGATGGTCTGGCCGTCCTTGAGGGAGAGTTCAATACCGCAGAAACGGCATCTCAGCCTTGAAGGCCAATAAACACAGCGCTGGTCCACCGAGGTGGCAAGGCAATCCTTTCCATGGAGCAGAGCGATCTTGGGATAGGGGATACCTTCCCCGGTGGAATGATCATAGAAGCGAGGCCTGGGAACAAAATCGACAGGAAAGAGGACCTCACCCCTGTTTAGGAGCAGGTCCTGGCCTTTTTGTTTTTCAACGGCGTAGGGGGAGTTGGATACATAAGGACCATGGACAGGAACACTGACCGGAATGCCTCCGATGAGAAGAAAACCCGCCTCAGCCGGCCCGGCCCCCCCTTTTCTGTGCAAGATGCCTTGCCCGACCCGGACACCCCGGCTCTGGAGTTCTGTAATGATCTCACCACACATACCGGGCAAAATGCTCATCCATTCAGCTTAAGGGCCACTTCCGCCACCCGGCGGCCCAGATTTCTGACGGTCTCGAGGCCCTGGATATCCTCTTCCACGCCTTCAGGGTGACCGCTCCACAGGGCGCCTCCAAAATGTGCCCCCGGCTGACCGTCCCCCACGATAATCATATCCTGGACCAACATGGCAGCCTGGACACTTTGGATCGCTATTTCCTGTCCCCCGTTTTTAAATCCCCCTACAGCGATGACACCTCCCACCTTGTCCCTGAGGAGGAATCCATTGCGTCTGAACATGACGCAGCGATCCAGAAAGGCCTTGCATTGTGAACTCATGGAGCCGAAATAGACGGGGGTAGACACGATCAACCCCGCCAACCTCGCATCCGTAAGATGATGGATCAGTCCATTGAAATCGTCTTTCTGGCTGCATTCCAGGCCTTCCATGCACTGGCCGCAGACAAGACAACCCCCGACCTTCACAGAGGACAGGTCAATGACTTCTGTGTGGATTTCCGGGTAGCCGTTTTTGACGGCCGCCAGGCACTTGTCCAGGGCATACCTGGTCGCCATTCCTTCTCGAGGGCTGCAACATATGCCAAGAATCTTCATCTTCGTCATGGCTCCTTTTCCAGGGGAAGACAGCATTATCCCCCTATTTTCCGTTCTTTTCTAAGCTCTTCCAGAACCGCCCGCCTAAAGGCATTGCATTCAAGACTTGTCCGGTCCCTGGGCCTGGGGCAATCGATTTCAAAAGAGCGACTAATAGTGGCGGGTCTCCTGGAGAGCACCACAATTCGATCACTAAGAAAGACCGCCTCGTCCACATTGTGGGTCACAAAGATGATCGTATCTCCCCTTTGCTGCCAAACCTGGAGGATGAATTCCTGCATTTCATTCCTGGTCTGACTGTCCAGAGATCCGAAGGGTTCATCCATCAGCACGAGCCTGGGCTTCATGATCAGGGTCCGGGCTATAGCCACCCTTTGCTGCATCCCCCCTGAGAGCTCGTGGGGATACCTGTTTTCAAAGCCGCTCAGACCAAATCCCCTCACATATTCGATGGCCGCGCCCAGCCGTTGCCGTCTGGGCACACCCATAATCTCCAGTCCCATCTCAATATTTTGGAGGGCTGTTCTCCATGGGAAAAGGGCATATTCCTGAAAGACCAGGCCGATCAAATCCTTTCCGTAAGCGATCTCCCTGCCCTCCAAAAAAAGCCTGCCGCTGGAGGCCTTTTCCAGCCCGGCGATGATTCTGAGAAGGGTCGTTTTTCCACACCCACTCGGACCTATGAGGGAGACAAATTTTCCGTGATCTATCCGGTAACGGATATCCTTGAGCACGGGGACGCGCTCACCACCCCTCTCTCCGCCATAACTCTTACTGATCCCCGACAACTCCAGGCTCACGGCTCCGACACGCCCCTTATCTCCACCGAATGATTCTGGACTCACAGATCCGAAGACCCCAGTTTATGAGTAGGCCGATGACCCCTATCACAAACATACCCGCAAGGATTTCGTCCGGCCTCTGGATATCCCGGGCCGTCATGATCATGTACCCGAGGCCGTAGCCGGCCTTGACCCCGGTAAACTCGGCCGCAACCAGGGTCATCCATCCGATGCCCACACCGATCCGCATGCCCACAAAAATAGAGGGAATAGACCCGGGAAGCAAGACCTTTAAAAAGATATCTTTTTCGCTGGCATTCAGGGTCTTGGCCGCCTCCAAAAAAAGGGGGTTGATGGAAACAACCCCGGAGATGGTATTCAGAAGCACCGGGAAAAAGGCCCCCAGAAATATAATGAAGGCTGCGGATTTTATTCCGATCCCGAACCACAGAATGGCGATGGGAATCCACGCCAATGGCGGGATGGGTCTCAAAAGTTCGATAAGGGGCCCAACCATACCCCGAAGCCTGGAAGACCAACCCATCAGGAGTCCCAAGGGGATGCCCGTGAGCGCGGCTATGCCGAATCCTGCGGCCACCCGGTAAAGGCTGTAGCGGATGTGATCATGCAAGAGATGACCGGGGGGCATCCCTATTGTTACAAGGTCTTTGAACCCCAGAATGATCTTGTACGGAGATGGCACCAGGTGGCCGGGTATGGCCCCCAAGGAAGAGAGCCCCTGCCAAACCAGGAGGATACTCAAAGGCAAGATGTAGCGTTCCCATCTCATTATCTAAGGATTTCCTTGAGCATGTCCTGATCTATAAAGCGTTTAACAAATGCCCCGACATCGTCTGTTTTGATGTACTTGAGCTGGGCCAAAAAATTCACATATTCCCTTTCCCCTTCCACGCTCAGGCGGTAAGTATAATTGACGTTATCCATGGCCAAACGAACGGTCTCTTCATCCATGCCCGTGTACTTGACTCCGATCTTTACCGCACTCTCACGATGACGGTTAATAAAATCCGTGGCCCTTACATGGGCCCTGACCACGGCCCTGGCCTCCTGAGGACGGGCTTGAAGAAAGCCGTTCTCGGCCACCAGCACGCAACAGGGATGGTCTTCCCAGATCTGCCGCGAGGTAAGCAAGACCTTCCCCACTGACAGGGTCTGCGCCTTTGCGGGATAAGGTTCCCAGGCGATGAAGGCATAGATCTGTTTTGTCCTCAAGGCCCCGATCATCTCCGGGGGTTTCAACACAATAACCCTCACTTCCCCCGGGTCCACGCCGAATCGCTTAAAGGCCTTTCGCAGCAAGAAATCCTGCACCGTGGAATGGCCCGGCACCGCCACCCTTCTTCCCTTCAAATCCTGAAGGCCTTGGGGATGGGCGTCTTCCGGCACCACAATGGCGGAGCCCTCGGTGTTGACCTGGGCCAGGACGGTCACCCTGGCTACCCCGTTGGCCACGGCCGTGGTGGAAGGCGCCTCCCCCACATAACCCATATCGAGTGCCCCGGCGGCGAAGGCGCTCATTTCTTCTGGACCGGCCTTGAAAATGCCGGCCACCTCAACCTCCACACCCTCTTGCGTGAAGAATCCCTTGTCCAAGGCCACCCAACAGGCGAGTTGATGGATGTCACTCTGAAGATAGGCGAGCCTTATGGGTTTTGTCCCAGCCTCTCCCGGTATGACCGTGGTCATGAGAAGCACGAACATCAGTGTTGACACAAAGATCCCATTCTTCATCCCACGCCTCCTTTCCCGTGCATCTGTCCCCATGACCCCCCGCGGAAAGGTCTTCCCGCGGCCCTGAATCGGGGCGGGAAAAGCGCGTTCAGGGTCTGAGGGCGTGACCGTTTACGACAGCTGAACCACCTCATAATACCGGTTGGGGGCCATTCCGGCAAATAAAACAGCTCCAGGGCACGGAACAACAAGCTTCTTTTTGAATTGCGCACCGATGATGTTGAAGAACTCAAGGCAGGCTGAACAGATATGCGTGGTCTTATCAATAGAATAGGGCACGGGACCATCCTCTTCCACAACATAGTAGCGGGGATCAATAAAGTTGGCATGATTGGCGCAGTGGGTTATGAAAAGTTCTTCATAGCTCATTCCCCGGATTCCCATGACCTTCAACCACCTCTCCTGGATCTGGGGGTCTTCTCCCGATAGATCCTCCCATTCGGCGGGCCTCGCTTGCTGGTAGGCCTTTTGTCTTCTCATTTTCAGCTTTTCCTCCCTGTCAGGGAACCTCGGCGGCCGGAATTTTCTCTCTTTAATCAGGGCCTGGGGTCTGAGTCCGAACCCCTCCAGCTCATTTGAACTCACCACCAAGGTAAGGCCGAAATAGGGTGAGCCTTTGTACCAAGAGAGTTGGCGTTTGCACAGGGGGTATTCATCCCAGGCCCCGGGAGGCACAAAACCTGATTCCACCCTTTTGGAGAGGGGCACACACACCGCCTTTTTTGCCTCATGAAGGGGGAGCCCTTTTTGAGCCGTTTCATCCCGGAATCGGACGAAGTCGTCCTTTCCAAGCCAGAACACATATTTCTTGTATTTCTCTTTCTTATTCTTGGGCCCCACAATCCTTCTCGCCTGTATATGCGTCAGGATTCATCCTTTTTCAAAGAAGCTTCCACCAGGTAGCTGATATCCCTCATGATCAGTGGAGAGTCCAAGGCTGATATCCCCACCTGTAAACCCTGATAACAAAAGGGACAGGCCGAGACCAATTCTTCCGCCCCGGTCTCTTCAGCCTCCTTGACCCGGCGCTGCGCCATTTTATTCTGAATATCCGGGTATCCTGATTTGAGTCCTCCCCCGGCCCCGCAGCACCTTGAATACTGCCGGTTTCTGGGCATTTCAATCAACTCCAGGCCCGGGATTTTTTCCATAATAAATCGTGGGTCTTCGTACACGCCGGAGGCCCTGCCCAAGTGACAAGGATCGTGGTAGGTCACCCTTTTTTCCACAGGGTTATGGAACTCCAGCTTGTGATCCTCATATAGGCGCCTGAGGAACTCCACCGTGTGGAGCACCTCGAAATTCATCTTCCCCACCTTGGGATAGTCCCCCTTGATAGTTTTAAAGCAGCCCGCACAGGAACTGATAAGGATCTCAATGCCCAGTTCGTTGAAGGTCTTGATGTTTTCCCTGGCCAGACGCTCGAACTCGGGGTCCCCCATCCTGAGCATCACACTTCCGCAACACTTTTCATCCTTTCCCAGGCAGGCGTAATCAATGTCCAAGGCCTCAAGGATATTGATGGTGCTGATAGCCACCTGTCTCACATTGATGTCATAGGCCGCCGTACAGCCGAGGAAAAGAAGGACCTTGGCCTTTCTCTTCTTGAACTCCCTGGGAAGGTCTTTAATGAGTTGATCCTTTTTGGCCCGCCGTGCCCATTTGGTGCGACCGGCCCGGGGTTGCTGCCAAGGGTTATCATAGGACTTCACGCTCTTAATCAGCGCCTTCTGGGACTCCAAGGGCCCGTAGTCGGCCTTGACAATAAGGCGGCGTATATCCTCCCACAGATTCACCGTGTCGATGTTGGCCGGGCACACCACGTGACACTGGCCACAGGTGGAGCATTCATAGAGGCTTCTGACAAAGACCTCAAAGCCCGCTTTATCAATATTGGGATATCGGAACAGGAAGGCCAGGACCTTTTTGAGGACCTCCGGTGTGCGCTCACTCCGGATGATATTCCCCAGCAGGCCTTGCTGGGCCTTGATGATCCTCAAAAATTCCGTGACCTTGGCCCTCGGGATAATACGTTCTTTGGCGTCCTGATCATAAACGGGGCACCAAGTGAGGCATTCTCCACACCGGGTACATGCATCCAGCTCGATGAGCCTGGTCATATCCAGATTAGAGATGAGTATATCTCTCACCCTCTCTTCCGCCTCCCCGGGTTCGGAAGACTCCTCGCTGCCTGCAGGCCGGGCAGGTTCTTCCGGCGCGGGCTTCTTTGCGGGTGGAGACCCGGTCCCCTTCTCCGGCACCGCGTCTTCGGCAGGCACTTCACCCTGTTCCGATTGCGACGTCTTTCCTTCCTCTTCTGGTAAAGGCCCTTTTTCCGTCATTTTTGCCACCTAAAATTATTGTATCACTTTAGTTCTATGAAACCGGGATCCACCGCAAAGCGGTGGGCCTGCGCCGAGCGAAGCGAAGGCAAAGAAACCGGGATCCACCGCAAAGCGGTGGGCCTGCGCCGAGCGAAGCGAAGGCAAAGAAACCGTTCTCCTATTCCTAAGGCATCGGGCACTGCACCTTGCAAGGGCACAACAGCAGGTTCTCTACTGAGAGGGCTCGGAGCGGTGATGCAACACGAGCGTGAGCGGGGTATTGAAGACGTGCTTCATCTTACCAAAGGGCAAATAGGCGACCAGCGCCGCTCCCAGGATGGCGTGGGCATACCAGAGGTATTGATACACACCGATCCATTTCCATTGAAAGAGATCCAGCAGTCGTGCCGTGGGGTAACCGATAAAGGAATAGACCGCCACATCTGAGGGGAGCCCGGTCATCAAAATCCTCGCTCCCTCTAGAAAGAAACCCAAAAGGATTAGCAAGCCTATCATGCAGAGGGCAATGTTGTCTTGGCTCTCCCTTGCCACATAAACCGGCCTGAAAACAAAGCGTTGCAAGGCCGCCCAGACCAGGCCCACCAAAATAAGAAGACCCAGGAAATCATAAACAAAGGCCGTAAAGGGACTATTTTTGTCTATCAGCGCCACTGCAAGCGCACTGTCCGGGCTGATTCGGTACGCAAAATAGGTGACGAGACTCAGGGCCAGGCGTGCCACAATGGCCAAATAGATGAGGGAGTGTATGGCCCATCTCTTTACACTCTCCTGGAGGATTCTGCGCTGGAGAAAAACGTCCAGCACCACCACCTTGAGGATAGAAAAAATCTCCCTCGAAAATATGGCCTGCCACACTGTCTCCGAAGTAAGGGCTATCTTCCGGTGGAGTGAATCCTCCTCGCCCTGAACACTCCCTTTGAACCAGAACCGAAGTGTGAGAAACACCCCAAAGATAAATATCAGGAAGGCCGCCCAAAAAAGGCCATGGCCCATAACCAAAGGGGCATTGTGGCACAGGATACAGAGAAAGCTTTTTGAGGGTAGGACCACGCTCGAGGCCCCAACCTGGTTCCGGGGGTTATGGCACCTTTTGCAAAAATCCTGGTCACTTACATCTGGGAGACCATGATCCGTCAATGGGATAGGCACCTTATGGTCATCAACCCGGGATAGTCTGACCCGGTCTGCGTTCTTGTCGAGGACAACGAACTTTGATTTACGATGACAGGCCTGGCAGCTCACCCGGAGATGGGGCGCATTGGCCGTCTCCCCACCATGCACCGGATGGCAGTCCAGACACTGGGCCCCTGTTTCGAACTTGTGGGGAGACCTGGCCACATCCGTATGGCACTGAATGCAGGCTACATACTGGTGACGGCTTCCTTTAAAGGAGTCGGGAGTAAGCATGAGTGAGATATGGTGTTCCTTTACCTCCTTCTTGCAGGCCTCCTTTCCATGACATTCCAGACAGAGGGCACGGGAGTCCAACACCCCTTCGTTTGTGTTGACGTTGGCGCAGCGATGGCAGTCCAAACAAACCCGTTCTTTCCCCTCCATGACTGGAGGCATCATCTCTGTCTCTTCCCCCCCAACTTCTGAGGCGGTCACCACAGAGCCGATGATCATGAAAGCCAAGACGATGAATCTCTTCAAGGGTTGCCTCTTCTCACAGTTTTTCAGAAGGAACCTCAGATCCCGTCTCCTCCAAGCCACGGCATATCACATCCCACTCCCCGGGATGTTCTCTCATAATCTTTTCTCTGGTGGTCTTGCCGTTGAAGATGCTCTTCTCCAAGGGAAAGACCTCGGGCCTGAGGTGTGCGGATATGATATGGACCACGAATTTGAGGGCCACGGCCATGATGGCTTCATAGACATGAAGCACCTGAGCGACGTTGACGAAATAACCCGGTATTAATCGAGAAAAGAACTCCGGAAACCATAAGACCACGCCCGTCAGCCCCATGGTGTTCATGCCCAGAAAAATGGCCAAGTAATCGAATTTCTCCCAGTAGGTGAACCGATTGAACCGCGGCTGCCCGCCTTTCCCAAAGAAATAGGCCATGTGTTGAAAAAGGTCTTTCAGATCCTTAAAGCGTGGAAAAAGGGACTGAGGCCCGGTTAGACTCCCCTTTAACAAGAATTTGAAATAGAGCAGCCAGAGTGCATGGGCCACCACACATGCGTAAGTGACAACGGCGCAGTAGCGATGCAGGTATCTCACGTGGTCCAGTCCCCCTAAGAGGAATACCACCGCCTGGGCCCAGCCCTGGGCACTGAATTTCAGGGAAAAACCAGTCAGGGCCAGCCCTGTGAAGCCGAGCATGGCCACAAGGTGCAAAAACCTGTGGAGCACACAGAACCGTTCATATGCCTCCTGTCTCTCGCTCTTCCCTGCCATGACTAGTGTTTCCTCAACCTTTCGTGCAAATCTCTCAGTAACCACAAAAAGCTGTGACCATAAAAGAAGACCACAACGGCAATGACCAGAATGGACATGATCAGGGAAATCACCTTAATGACCGCCACCCGGAAGCGCTTCTCCCTGTCATCCTCGTCCAGGTCCTGAACCGTTGGGTGGATCACGAACTGGGTGAAGTTTGCGGAGGCTTCCTGATGACACCGTTCACAGGCCCGCAGGGCGGCTTCCTTCTTTTTCAGAGACACACAGTGATGAGCTCCATGACAGTCCGTGCAATAGGCCGAATTATCATCCCCAAGATTGACGGCCGCCTTGCCGTGGTAGTTTTCCAAATAGGTCTTGGCCTGGGCGGCATGACAGGTTCCACAGACCTGTACCATTTCTCTGCCGATCTCCACTTTGGACAGATGTGATCGATCATAGTGGGCAGAGTGACAGTCGCCACAAGTAGGCGCCCTCTTTTCCCCGGTAGACGGACCCCCGCTTGCAACCTCCCGTTCCCTTTCCTTTTTCAAGGCCTTGGCATGTTCCCCCAGGAGGTAACGTTCATAGCTGTTGCGGTGGCACGTCTTGCAACGTCCATAGTCATACACCCGGCTTGCCTCTTTTTTAAGGAAGGCCGCATCCTCCAAGTTCGGGTGTTTCTTATCCCCCTCTTTCATGGTACCATGGCACTCTTCGCAAGTCAGGGTGCCGTGGGCGGCCTCTGCATAGGCTTTCAGATCCACGAACCAGGAAGAACCACGGTTTACGGCCTCTGCATGCCCCGGGGCCGGGGTAAGGCACGGAAGGCATAAAAAGAGAATAGCGGCCCAAAAGACCGCCTTCCCTGCCGGTACTTTCCCCTTCCCTTTTCCAGAAAAACCCTTCAACGATTCACCCCCGCAGAAAACATGGGTGCCTGTTTCTTTGAAGATCCCGGGCCCTTCACTCCAGGGGCTCCTCCATGAACCGCTCCAGCTCCGCCGAGAAATAGCTTTCCAAGAAAAAGGTGCATGTCTGGTTTAAGGCCCTGAAAAGCTCAGCGGCCTTTTGAGGGCTCACTCCCTCCCCCTTCATGTCCCTTCTCATATCCCTCAGGATAGAGGCAACCCTGGCGGCGGAAACGACCGTCCTGTTTTCCTGTGTTTCCACAAGCCTCAAGGCTTTTCGCCTTTCGAGGCGCCTTAGCCTCTTCCAGACCGCCTCCAGGAACACCCTGATCTTGGTGGGGTCATAGACCTTATTGCCGATCTTCCACTGGACAGGCATGGTTTCAAGGCCTGCGGCTACAATGCGGGCGTTGCTCACCTCTCGCTTCACATTTCGCAGCAGGGTCCGGGCTTGTGGGCCTTTTTCATCGGTTCGGCCAAGGGGCCGCTCCCTCCCGGCTTCCCAGTAAATGACCTCGGCCAGGAGTTGATTGGCTATGGGAAAACCGGGATGCTCAAAATGGGGCCCGAAGAGATACAAATGCCCCGCCCCCAGGGTTTTCCTCACCGCTGCCGCTTTGTGGAGCACCGTATTTCGGGCAGTGTCCTTGTCTACAAGAAAAAGGGTTTTATCGGTAAAACCACTGTAAGTGGCCAAGACCTCCACCCCGTCCAGAGGAACCATCGGTGGACCACCGTAAAGAGGGGCCAAAAAAGATCCGATGCCCTCAAAGGGGATAACGCCGCTGGGGGTCAGCTCCAGTGTTTCCCTCACAGGATGAAATACAAAAGAACACCCGTAAGGGGTGCAGAACTTCTCTCTCAGGCATCGAGCGTCTGGAAGGGCTGCGGTGAGGTTGCTGATCTTTGCACGCACATAATTGAATTCCTTAAGATGGGCCTTGGAGGAATGGAGGGGAAGGTAGGCCCCGGCACAGGACCCGAGATAGAGCCCGCCGCCGCGGATAAACGCCGAAAGCCTGCGGGCTCCCTCCCGCCCAAGGGCTTCAGCTATGGCAAAGGTGTCACCCCCCGATACAGCGAGAACATCCAGGCCTTCCAGGCCTCCTGTCCTTACCGCCCTTTCATCCAGAAAGACCAAGTCATAAAACCCCATCCCATCAAAAATCTCAACAAACCACATCCAGGAATGGGATGCCCCGGCGCCGTTGTAGATGCCTATCCTGGGATAGTGCAAGGGCCTGTCATCATGGGGTGAAATCCGGTGGTCCTCTTTCCGCCCTGGGGCGCGGAAGAAAGGGACAGCCTCTCCCCGAATCAGCCTCTTGTTGAGGGCCTTAAATTCCTCGTAAAGGTTCATGAAAGCAAAGATCAGAACCGCTGAAGACGCAAGCCACTCAGGCCCATCATCAGCCCGTGATTTCCGAAATGACTTGATCCAGGGTCTCGGCGGCGAAATCGAGATCCGTCCCGATATTGGCCAACTCGATGAGTTTTTCCTCGCTCAACGCCGGCGACATGAGGGCGAAGATAGGGTGAATGCCGAAAATATAGGCCACCCCCTGGCGCCGCATCCACCAGGTGCTGTCTTCGCTCCCGTCCTCGGGGAGCCCGAATTCCTTGGACAAGGGTTTTTGAGGGGCCCAAGGACTGAAAGGACCTTGTCCCACACTCTCAACGGGGCCTTTTAAATCGAGCAGCGACCCCTTGATCTCCTCCGGGTCCTTTTTTTGAGACTTTTCACAGAGCTCGGCCACTGCCGCCGGGTCGACGCCGGACTTGGCACACGCCTTCAAGATGCCGCAAGCGTCGGCCGCCGAAAGGCCCAACCCCTTAAGCCCCAACAATCCGTAAATGTCTGTGAGCAAAAACCCGGGTTCAGGGACCGCGCTCTCCTCCACCTTGGAGGGGTCCTCGTCCAGAAAAACAAAGGTGTTACTGGCAAAGGGGGTATTGAAACAGGCACTGTGCCTGTGCACCAGGGGAGCGATCCAGTCGCCCAAATCCTCCTCGCCAATGGCCGTTGCCAGCTCCCCGATCCCTTTTTTCCCGGCAAAGGCTCCGGACTTTACTTCTGTGAGCAAGGCCTGACAGGCGTCAATCATCTCCTCAGGCTCGGCTATCTCCAGGAGCCCCATCCCCCTGAGGGCGATGAGTTTCACTTTCTTCTTTCCCAAAAGATTCCCGAAACCCATCCGGTCGGCACTGGCCCAGTAGTTGATGCAGACCTGGGCAATTTCCGATCCCGATTCCCCGGCTTCACCGATCGCCAGGACCTGAATCAGGTCATCACCCATGGTCTCACGCACATAATCCGTCGAGGCCCACACATCCTTGCCCCACAAATCCTTGGCATCCTCAACATCTGCGATCCCGTCATGGATCCACAGATATATGGGTTCGGAGGCGGTCCCCTTAATGACGATATAGTCAAAACCAGAATACTTCAGCTCTACACCGGCATCCAGGGTCAATGGCACATGGCACATCTTCCCTGTGACAGGGCTTTTGGCGGTCATGACGCCCAGCGCTGATGCAGGAACCAAAGTGCCGCAAAGCAATCCCGCCCCCAGCACCACAGGATCCTCGTCCTCAAACCGGTTATATAAGGCTTGGGTGATGCCTGCGCCCCCGATTTTTTCCTTTACAAGTTCCTCATCCAGATCTTCTTCCTGGATTTCTCGGGTGGCCAGATCAATAATGCCTACTTTATCGGATGACAAGTATTCCATAGCTTTCTCTCCTTAGGTGCTAGTCCACAGAGATGGCATCCACCGGACAAAATTTTATACACATGGGCCCACCTTCCATGTCCTCGCAAAGGTCGCAGGCCTCCCTCAACAACATGGGTTTTGCCGAGGCGTCCGCTTCTTTCTCAGGATCCTGTTCTTCCCCGATTTTATTGATTTCCAGTCCCTCCGGTCGCGCAACCACCAGGCTGTCTTCCTCTTTCAGAATTACCCCGAAGTAGTTCTTTTTCTCACGAGCCCTGTACGGGACAATGCAGGAGGATAAGAACGCGAAGGCATCATCACGGTGGTATCCGCAGGCCAGTTCACAGGCCATGCAGGCCGTACACTTCAATGGATCAATCTTAATGCCCATACCTGATCTCCCTTTTTGAATACATTTAAGCCATCATGCGAAACGATACACCGGAGAATATTTCCCCGCCTTGGACCCGTCAGAATCCGGAAATTTTATAGTCAAAGGTGAGAGAAAAGTCAAATAAAATTTATAACAATTATAATATTTAGAAAGCCCTTTTGCCCTTTCCATCATATAAAAAGGGGCTAAATCTTCCGTATTACAAGAAGAAAGGCTCGACTTCCAGCGGATATGCGCTCCCTTAAAATGTTTTTTAATAATTTAAAAACTAAATTTAATATATTTTATCATTTTTTTTATTATTTTGGTTCTATATTTAATAGGTTTCAGTTTTGACTAAAACAAGGGGCCCAAATAGAATAAAGATTATAATATTTTTCTTGACAGATCCCTTCTGCTTGGGTAATATTGCGACCGTAATATTCATATATATAGATGTTTCAGGTGGTTACTCGATCACAGCTTCTAATTAAGGGGCCTCCCTTAGAAAGAAAGGCCTTTTTCCCCTGACTTATGTTTAAGGCCGTCAACAAATCAGAAAAGGTCTCAGACAGTATCATCACCCAGATCCGGGATTCCATCCTTTCAGGCCATCTCAAACCCGGGGACAGGCTCGCTTCTGAAAAGGAGCTGGTCACCCAGTTCGGGGTCAGCAAGGCCACCATGCGCGAAGCCCTTCGGGTCCTGGAGGTGATGGGGCTCATAGAAATCAGAAAAGGGATTGCCGGCGGGGCCTTTGTGGCTGAAGTGGATATGAGGACCACCATTAATAGCATCATCAACTTCCTCCATTTCCAGCCCGTCACCATCAAAGAGATTACCATGCTCCGTTATCTTATCGAGCCTACGGTAGCCCAGGTTGCGGCTCAGAGGATCACGGACAAGGACGT
>Ga0180432_10001559_pt1 | contig 36130 bp, 18 predicted proteins | sample SS_ome_10_FD_132414 | JGI IMG/M metagenome (GOLD analysis project Ga0180432, IMG submission 132414) | Hypersaline lake sediment archaeal communities from the Salton Sea, California, USA - SS_1_MS_2 metaG | ecosystem: Environmental > Aquatic > Non-marine Saline and Alkaline > Hypersaline >... | reverse complement strand
CCAATGATGATACAATCGGCGCGGCAATGAACGTCGCCAAGGCCGGCGACACGGTCCTTGTGAAGGAGGGAACCTACCGCGAGACCGTCCGGCTCAAGGACGGCGTGACGCTCAAGGGCGAGAAGCGCGACGATTGCATCATCATTGGCCCGAAAGACAACGCGGTTGTTGCCAAGGGCCTCAAGGCCGCTGCGATAAAGGACCTGACCCTTCGCTATTCGGCGGGCGCGCGTCGGCGCGGCTCGAAGCTGAAGGAGCGTGACGTACTCTACATCTACAACTCCACGGCGACGATTGAGGGCTGCCTCGTCGAGCGCGCCACCGGCTCCGGCATCATGGTCGTCGGCTCGAAAAGCGAAGTGACGATCCGCAACAACACCTGCCGCAAGAACCGCCGATGGGGCATCCTGTTGCAGAAGGGGACGTGCGGGACGATCGACGGCAACGCATGCGACAACAACGGGTATACCGGTATTGCTGCCTATGGCAAGGGGACACGCGCGGTAGTGTCTGACAACACGTGCGCCAGCAACGACATGAACGGCGTTTTCTTTAGATTTGGTGCTACCGGAACAATCAGGGGGAATACGTGCCACAGCAACGGCTTGGACGGAATCATTGTGAGCGGTGTGGGCGCGGCACCGAAGGTTATCTCCAACAGGTGCGAAAAAAACGGTGAAAGGGGTCTTTTCGTTGCGAAGGGGGCTGGAGGAACGCTCGAAGGCAACACGTGTGAAGCCAACGGCGCCAGCGGCATTGCGGTGTGTGGTACACGAACATCCCCGCTGCTCCGGGCGAACGTCTGCCGCGGTAACCGGGAGAGCGGCATTTACGTCTTCGCTCAGGCCTCGGGCAGCATCGACCGCAACATTTGCGAGGGTAATGGTTACGACGGGATCGCCGTGTCTGATCCTGGTACCGTACCGATCGTTCGGGCGAACTTTTCTCAGCACAACTTCTGCGGCTTACGCGTCTACGATCACGCTTCACCGAGGGTGACGCTCAACATATTCATTCTCAACCGGAAGGGCATCTGTAACGGAAGGATTACGGACCGTCCCGACGGCGATCTTGCGGATCTTTCGTACAACTGTGTGTGGGGCAACAGCGTCTTCAACTACGAGCTTTGTGCGCCGGGCGGGTTGGACATTCAGCAAGACCCTCGAGTGCTGAAACAACAAGACGGTTCATACCGGCTAGCGCCGGGTTCTCCGTGCCTTCGCGCGGGGCCGAAGGGTGAGAATATCGGTGGCCTCGACGTGGCGACGGACAAGTAGGCGGCAACGAGAAGCGGTGGTTCTTCGCGTCGCCCGAAGAGTTCACGCCGGTTGAGGAGTAGCGTAAGGCGCCGCCCGAGGGCTGCTACCTTGAAACGTCTTCCGGATGAGCTACTTCTGCTTCTTGACGTTGCCGGCGCCGCGGCCGACGTTGCCGTTGCGCCGGTCGGGCTTCGCATTCGAGTTCGCACCCGCCGGCTCCGGCGCGGCCGTGGCCGTCGTCCAGTTCGAGATCACCTCGGTCAGGTCCAGGCCATCAACGATGTTGTTGTCGTCGAGGTCGGCGTCCGGGTCCCAGAGGGGGTCGCCCGGCTCGGTTTCCCAGGCGGTGAGCACGGCGGTGAGGTCGAGGCCGTCGACGACGCCGTTGCCGTCCACATCACCCGGTAGGCCGCCGCCTTCGGAGAGCTGGAAGGCGGTGTACCAATCGCCCATGGTGCCTTCGACGTCGGCCCGAAAGGATATGTAGAGCTTGCCGTCGTCGGCCATGATTGCGCTCGTGCATGCGCAGCCGTCGGGCAGCGGAAGCGTGTCGAGCAACGTCCCCTGGGTGCCGTCATCGGCGACCGCATAGTAGGTGTTGCCCTGGTTGTTGCCGACGATGAGTACGCCGTTCGGCGTCACTATGGGCGACGAGCCCTCCAGGAGCGACTGGCCGCCGGATGTGCTTCCGGTATCATAGGACCATTTCAGGGTGCCGTCGGCGGTGTTGACGGCGAAGAGCCTGCCCGTGCCCCCGGCGTTTATCCCCTGGAAGTAGTAGGTCGCCCCGTCGTGGCTCAGGCAGCCGGCCGACGCAGGGATCTGGGTTTCGCCCGCTCCCTTGACATGAACCACCTTGGACGTCGCGCCTCCCCAGCCCGGCAGGGTGCCGCCGTTTTTGTCGAGGCCGACGATGTAGGTGTCGCCCGTGTCCTCTGCGGCGGGCACGTAGATGTTGCCGTTGGCCGGGTCGATCGTCGGGGTCGCGCGTGTCGGCGCGGCCGTCGCGGTGGACCACAGCTCGGTGCCCGCTACGCTGTCACCGTCCCAGCACCGGACGAACGTCGTCCAGCCGGCGCCGACAACCTTGAGCGTGGGACCGTCCTGGTAGAGCACGGGATCGCTGGTCCAGCAGGCGCTGGCGGTCTCGGCGGCCCAACTCTCCATGATCATCGCGCCCGGCAGGTCCGTTCCCGCGTATGGCCTGTCACCATCCTGGTGCAGGAAGATCCGGCCGTCGGGGGCAACCGTCGGGTAGGTTCTGCTCAGGTGACTGGGGGTTGTATCGCCCGTGTTGTCCCACCGGCCGGCCGTAGGCCCTGCGACAGTTTCCATGCCGTGGACGTTCGCGGTGTCAGCGATGCAGACACACGCCCCGTCGTTGGAGAAGGCAGGGCTGGACTTGCGGATCCACTCGTTGGGGAACTTTTCGCTGCTCCAGAGATTTGCGCCAGTGTGACGATCCATCGCCTCCAGGCCTTCCCAACCCCAGCCGCCTACAACGCCTATGATGATGTCGGCACCGTCCGGCCCGGCCCCGTCGTAGAACGCCATCGAGGAGGTCAGGAATCGGACGGCATTGCCGGAGGAGCCGCTGGCCTTTGTCTGCCATATGATGGTGTCGAAGATCGTGTTGTCCTTCGCGGGGCTGAAATCGGCCCGGCCGGTGTTGTGCATGTCGCGCTGCTTCATTTGCCAGACGTCCGCTGTCGCCGGCGTCACCAGCAGCAGGAGAAGCGCAACTGTCAGAGTGACCTTTAACATCGTTCTCCCCTCCCTAGTAAGTGGCTTCCCCAGGACTCGTTCAGCCGGCCGCCGGGAAGCAGTGGAGATGTCCTGTCCAGGGCCTACTTAGGAACTGATCTGCCTGCTGTGCTCACGAGCTGTGGCGCGACCTGGGAATTGACTACTGCACGACCCTGAGACCCGAACATTATATGAGAAATTTACCATAATCGTGCCTGGCATGTCAAGTGTTCTTTTGGTGCTCCTGTTCGCCTCAGGGGCGGGCACGGTGCTTCTCGGGGGAAGAGATGGCGTGGTCGGTAAAGGGAAAGGCGCCGGTTAGTCGGCGCGGACGATGTAGTATCGGGCGGGGACGTCGCCGGGCGCCTGGCCGCCCATGTGGGGGTCTGTGCCTTTGTCGGTCCAGGTCCAGGTGCCGTTGCCGTTGTCTACGATGTCGTCAAGGGCTTGGCCGTTCAACGTGTCCCAGGTGCGTGCGCCGCCGGGCGGGTCGGCGGTCCATAGGACCGAGTGTGTCATGCCCGGTTCTTCCTGCCAGGTGATTTCGACCCAGGCGGGGTTGGCGGCGGCGCGCTCGATCGCGATGATGCCGAAGGGGGGCGGGGGCTCGTAGACGACGTCGGCGGTGGCGTAGCCGGTCTCGCCCGGGGCGACGGTCACGGTGGGGTCGGTGGAGGAGACCATCTCGAATACGCCATCGCCGTCGAAGTCGAAGAGGAAGTCGGCGCTGGTGATGGTGCCGCTGACGTAGGCCTCGGGGATCACGTCGAGTCTGACGAAGGCCTGTTTCGGCACGTTGGGCTCGAACAGGTAGGTGCCGTCGGTGAGGTCCACGGCGACGCGCTTGGCGTCGGTGATGGAGTAGAAGGTGCCGCCGTCGCGGTCTATGGCGTTGGGGCCGGTGAACTCGGGCGCGGCGGTGGGGCCGATGCCGCCGCTGTAGGTCAAGCGGGCGCGGCGCTGGTGGTTGAGGCCGGCGACGGCGTAGAGCTTCGGGCGGTACAGGGGCCGATCGGTGTTGTAGTAGGTTTGCGGGCCGAAGGTGTGCTCGATGAACATGGAGTAGGCAACCCAGAAGAATCCCTTGGTGCCGGAGCCGGTGCTGTTGTACCAGCCCCAGTTCGGGCCCCAGCTATTGGCGATGAGGAAGGCGCCGTAGTGGGTCTGGCCGTCGCGGTGGTCCACGTAGCTGCGGTCGTCGTCGTAGCCGACGATGGTGACGGCGTGGCTGCTCGTTATGGGGCCGTCGGGCGCGTAGTAGACGCGGTTGTTGATGCCGAGGGCGTCGTTCGGATACTGCGTGTAGAAGGTGTCGTAGATGGCGAAGCCGACGACGGAGATGACGCCGTTGGCCAGGTTCTGCTTGATGGCGTCGAGGCCGGCCTGAGAGCCGCCGTCTATCATGTGTGACGCACTGGTGCGCCACGGGAGCGCTTCGACCCAGGCGGCCTCGGTCGGCCAGGTGGTGTAGTCCAGGGGATCGAAGGGCATGGTGGCCCAACTGCCGCAGCCGATGTCAGAGAGGCGCGTCAGGACGTGCTGGGCGTTGGCCCCGCTGGGCCGGCCGTCGTTGACGAGCGGGTACATGAAGCCGGGGCTTTGGATGTAGGCGTTGTCGCCGCCGGAGACGTCGTAGCCTTCGTCGCGTGCCTGCGTGTAGGTGCCGAAGTAATAGCACGTGCACCAGACGGCGCAGGAGGCGGACGAGCCCTGGCTCCGGATCGGCGGGAAGAAGGACAGGGTGCTGTTGTCCACGGCGGAGGGCGAAACGGCGGTGGCCGTGCCGTCTGCGTCCGATGCCGTCAGGGGCGCGGCCGACGTCTCGAGGCGCGCGACGTTGCCTCGGGACCGGACGTTCCCGCGCCGAGGGCGTTCGGAAACGCGCAGACGGCGTTCGGACACGCGCCTGGCGACAGCCAGCGCGCTCGGGGTGACATGGGTCACCTCGGTGACGTGTTTGGCGATGTATGCCTGCTCTTTGGGCGTCGGGGGCCTCTGACCGGTGCCGTACGGCTGCGCCGGGGCCGGGTTCGCTGCGAGCATGAAGACGAAGGCCAAGCTGGCAGCGGGCCTCCCAAGATTGCGGAGCATTCCGGCGACAGCCTGCCGCGGCCTATCAGCCGACATACGCATCAAGTCACCCCCTTGGACAACGGCTTCTCAGGCTTGGGTCGTGTGATGGACGAATGTCAACACTGCTCGCCAGTTACACTATGACATGGCAAGCCCGATACCGCTGAATCCAGGCTATAAGTATACACCGGAAGGGGCCGGATTTCAAGGAGAAACTTGTCCGGTGCGGCTATTTGACGCCATGCCGATGGCAACCGGAGTATTGCTGATCGTAGCCGGAGCGTTGCCGCCGACAGGAGCGTACTAGCAGGCTGCTCCGACAAGCCGTCGCAGCTTTCGAGATGCTTCTGCCGCCCCTCCGGGGCTCGGATTGTGTGTTTTCTGGTCGTGGACCTGGGGCTTACGCCCCAGGCTACCGCCTGCCGGGCCTACGGCCCTGGTGGCACGACGATCCGAGCGACGCTGGTTTTTCAGCAGGCTGCCAGAGGCGGGCAGGCGCGCAGGCCCGTTCTCTCGGTCTCTTGCTGAACGCGCGCGCGATTTGGGGTGTGCGCGATCAGTCCGTGTGCGCTATGACCTTGTAGTATCTCTCGGTCACGCCCTCGGTGGCGGTGGTGTCGGTCCAGGCCGTGGTGCCTGTGCCGGAGGCGGGGATGTCCGATTCGGCCACGTACCACTGGTGGGCCGGGGCGTAGGGGGAGTTGCTGTACAGGACCGTGTACGTCAGGCTGGGGGTGCTGGTCCACTCGATCGTCATGCTGCCGGGTGACATGCGTGTTATCCGGAAGAGGGAGGCGGGGTCGGTCGGGTCCGTCTCCGTGAGGTGCTCCTCCTCGTTGGTCTTGCCGTCGCCGTCGAAGTCGTCGGCCGGGAGCACGTCCTCGATGGCGGTGATATCGTCGTCGGGGTCGTGGTCAACGATCTGCATCTCCCAGACATCGGGCAGGCCGTCGTGGTCGGCGTCAACGCCTTCGTTGCCCACGATCTCGATGGTGTAGTAGGCGTGGTCGGTGTTGCCCTTCCAGTACTCCATGTTGAAGTCGCTGACCTCGACGAAGCGGTACCAGATCTGGCCGTTGTGCTCGATGCGCAGGACCATGACGCCGTTGGCGATGCCGTAGGTGTGTCGGATGAGGCCGTCGGTGAACGGGTTTCGGGGCATGTGGGCGTAGCCGACGGTGTCGGTGGTGAATTCGAGGTCGTAGGCGGTGTCGATGGTCTTGCCGTACCAGCCGGGTCCGCTCTCGGCCTGGAAGACGCGCACGTTGGCGCCGGCGCGGGAGTGCCCGAACTGGTCAACGAAGCGGATGTGGTTGTTCTGGGGCAGGTCCTGGAGGAAGACGCCGATGTTGCAGGGGGAGTTGTAGTTGCCGCACGTGGCGCGCTGGCCGGCGATGAGGTTGAGGGCGGCGGCTTCGTAGGGCGACCACTGGAAGCCGTAGGGGCCGCTCATGACGCCGCCGCTGGTGTTGTAGCGCAGCACTTCGCCCCAGGCGATGAAGGGCATGTAGGCGCTGCCGGCGACGTAGGTGGCGCCTTCGTAGATCTGGACCTGGTGGTGGGAGGCGGTGTTGTGGACGTCCCAGCCGTAGGAGTCGATGAGGTAGCGCGCGTGGCCGAGCTCGTGGACGAGGGACTTCTCGATGTAGAAGGCGTTGTCCTCGCTGGTGCTGGTGTGGTTTGAGTACATCGAGCCGTCGAGCAAGGTGGCCGGGAAGCCCCACATCATGTCCACGGTCTTGTCGTCGCGGTCCGGGTGGTTGGTGGGCAGGCCGCCGTTGATCGGCAAGGCGCCATCGGCCACGACGACGATCTTGTCTATGCGCACGCGGTCGAGCACGCCTTGCGGCGAGATGGGCCAGACGGCGTTTTCGCAGAGCTCGTTCCACTTGGCCATCTGGCGCTGGCCCCAGTCCTGCCAGGAGTTGGAGCCGACGCCGGGGAGCATGTACTGGTACTGGTGGAAGTAGTCGTAGACCGACTGCTCGACCCAGAAGCCGACGATGATGCCGTTGGTGCGGTCCTCGATCTCGTTGTTCGTTTCGCTGCGTTCGGCGATCAGGCCGTTCGGGTCCACGGTGAGCTTGATGCGATGGTTGCCGGCTTGCCAGGTCCACTGGCGCGTGACGACGCGCTCTTCTCCGGCGGCCACGTTCGCCAGCGTGCCGTTTTCGACGGTGACGTCGTCGAGTTGCCACCGGTACTGGACGGAGGCGTGGGCGGTGTCGCCCCAGTTCTTGATGTGGCCGTGGAAGGTCACCACGTCGCCGGGCTCCGGGTTGTTCTTGGCGGCATCGTAGTCGTAGCGTGGTGTCCGTTCGATGAGGGTCACGTTGAGGTCGGTGGGGTCGGCGGCGACACCAGGCGCCGCGACTGCCGCCAGCATCGCGAGGGCGGCGGTCGTTGTCCGGGCCAGTGATCTGATGCCGAGCGGGGCGAAGGAAGTCACGGGTTCTCTCTCCTGATTCGGTTGCGCGGTGTGACGAACTGCCGTGCGAACGTGTACATTACTGTACACCCTGTCGGGCTGCAGGTCAAGGGGCTCTCTGCCTCTGTCGGCCGGGCAGAGCGGGGCATGGGTGAGGGAGAAGTCACCGGCCCTCTCCGGGTCTACTCTTCGACCAGCCGGATCCGGTAGAAGCGGCTGCCGGTGGCGGAGGTGCCGGCGGAGGAGGTGCCGTCGTCGGTCCACGACTCGACGTCCTCGTCGCCAGGCGCGCCATCGGTTTCCGTCACCTGGCTTTCGGGGATGTCGGCCCAGTCAGGGGCGGGGCCGAAGGCGCCGTCCGGGGTGCCGTCCCAGTGCTGGACGACGTAGGTTTTGCCGTGGACCGTCGTCCAGACGATAGTCGTGCTGCCGGTGCCGATCGTGACGATTCGGAAGCACGAGTCTTGGTCCGTCGGGTCGGTGCCGGCGGTCTGCTCCTCGATGTTGGTCATCCCGTCGGGGCCTTCCACGTCGTCGTCGCCTTCGGCCGTGTGGGAGAGGCACCCGAAGTAGGTGAGCTCCCACGCGTCGGCCAGGCCGTCGCCGTCGGAGTCGCCATTTGCCACGATGAAGCTCTCGGTCTCGTCGGCGAACCCGGTGCTTGAATCGGAGGGCGTGATCTTGATTCGGACATCTTGCGGGGCCGTGTAGCCGATGTCGGTGACGGAATCCCAGACGAAGGTGTGAGACACGCCCGTGACCGCCGAGGCGAGCGAGGTGGTGCCCTCGCCGCCGGGCCCCATCGTCGCGGGGTACCAGGTCGAGCCGCCATCGTCGGAGTACTCGACGAGGACCGAGCACGTGCTGGCGTCAATATCGAACAGGCGATACGGAATCGGGACGAGATCGGACTGCACGCCGGGCGGGGACTCCACGCGGGCCCTCGGCAGGGCGATCGTGGCCAGGTTCACGGCGAACAGCTCGGACTTGTTTTCCTCCGAGCCGCTTCCGTCGGGCCCGTAGCCGCCGACGATGTAGAGGGTCGTACCGACGACGACCGCGCCGTGGCGGCTTCTTGGATCGGGGAGGGGAAACGTCGTGACCCACGAGTTCGTTCCAGGGTCATAGACCTGAATCAGGTCGGTACTCTCGCCCGAAGAGTCAGTCCCGCCGGTGACGTAGATCTTGTCGTCGTACGCGACCGATGCGGCCTTGTTGACGCCGACGAGTATCGGGGTGGCGGACGCCGCGTCCCAGGCGCCGCTGAGGAGGTTGTACTTCACCACGCCGGTGGAATAGTCAATCTCGTCTTGATTGCCGCCGATGAGGTACATGGTGTCGCCCACGATTTCGCCGCAATGCTCCCGCATCTTGAGCGGCCCGTCGGGCATCTCAGTCCAGGTATCGGCGGCAATGTCATACGTGTAGAACGTGTCGGCATCCGGGCCGTTGTACCTGCCGCCGTAGGCGTAGGCCGTGCCGTTCCATTCGAGGGCGGTCGCATGGTACGAGCCGCGGTAGCCGCCTCCGGAATGGGGCGGGCGGACGGCGGAGTTCGACCACCGGTCGGTGTCCGGGTCATACATGCAGAAGACGCCGTCCCAGATTGGGTAGCCGGCGAAGACGAAGATCTCTTTCGTGCCGTCGGAATCGCGGTCGTAGGCGAACGCCTGATTGTTGCCGGTGTACGTGCCCTGGGACTCGCTGGGCCCGGCGGCGCCGTTGCCGTTGTTGTAGCCCGTCGGGCCCGTGCCGTTCCAGCGTGCCGACACCCAGGTGCCGGTGGCAATGGTGTAGATGCTCAGGCCCGATTGGCGGTTTGCGTGGTACGTTGTGCCGTCCGAGTCGGTATAGTCGCGCGGGCCATAGCCGGCTGCGGAGTAGATCCTGCCGTTCGCGGCCACGACGCTGAGGTTCGAGCGAGGCCAGTAGTCGGGGGACGGTGGCGTAACGACGTCCGTGTACGGGAAGTAGCAGGGATCGGATGCAAGCGTAAGCCAGCCCACGGGGAAGCTGTAAGGGTCGAGCGGATTTGAATTCGCGGCAACCTCCTCGCCGTCCGAAAAGCCGTCGGAGTCGGTATCCTCGTTGTGGGGGTCCGTGTGGGCGGCATGTTCGCCGAGATTGTCGAGGCCGTCGCCGTCAGGGTCCGCCGCGGCGTCGTCGGCTAATGGATTGAGGCCGTGAGCGACCTCCCAACCGTCAGCCATGCCGTCGTCGTCGGAGTCCCAATCGAGCGGTTCGGTGCCGAGGGCGACCTCATCGCCATCATCGAGGCCGTCGTCGTCGGTGTCGTCGTCGGCCGGGTCCGTGCCGTAGAGGTGCACTTCGTCACCGTCCTGCAGCCCATCGTCATCGGTGTCCGGATCGTTCGGGTCGCTGTGGTGCGTATACTCGTCCATATTGATCAGGCCGTCGAAGTCCGGATTGTCATCCGCTCCCTGGTCGAGGTTGCCGAAGTGCGTCATCTCCCACTCGTCGGCCAGCCCATCGCCGTCTGTGTCGGTGACCGGCAGCAGCGGCAGGTTGTCTCCGCCGGTGACGATGTTGCCGCCCGAGGTGTGGGGAAGCTCGGTGTCGCCGAGGCCGTCGCTGTTGGTGTCCACGCCGCCGTAGTCCGACCAGAAATTGCCGCCCAGATACTGCCCGCCGACGATGTTCAGGCCCGCCGTCTTGCTGATGTTCCACGTGTTGGTGTCGTTGTCGCTTGCGTTGGCGGCGTTTTCGAACCGGTTGTCATAGATGACGTTGTCGGGGCTCCATTCCAGCATGAGGCCCCATATCGTGTTGTTCTCGAGGGCGTTGGTGCGCAGAGTGCTGGAATGCGTCTTGATGAAGCGGATGCCGTAGGCGTTGTCGGCGAAGGTATTGCCGGTGACGGTGTAGTCGTAGCATTCGAGGTCGGGCCGGCTTGAGGTGTCGGCCTCCGAATAGAGGCCATATGCGTTGCCCATCACCGTGTTGTTCTCGATCGTGTAGCCGTAGGAGTCGGCCGCCTCGGGATAGACGGCGAGGAGGCTGCTGTCATCGTCGGTCCACAGCCGGATCCCCGTGCCGTTGTTGTTGAACGTGTTGCCCTCGATCGTGTTGTTGCGGCCGTGCTCGATGGCGATGCCCGCGGTGCTGCAGTTGTTGGCCTGGTTGTTTCGGATCTCGTTGTCATAGGAATAGCCGAGCCAGTAGCCGTAGTTCGAGCCGTCGGAGACGTTGTCCTCGAATACGTTGCCCTGGCTGAACGTGCCCTCGAAGCCGTTGTTCGGGCTGTCGGAGCAGTCGTTGCGCGCGAAGTAGTTGTAGTTGTTCGGTTTCTTCTGCAGGCTGTGCGTGGCGCCAGCGAGGAACACGCCGTCGCCGCCTCCGACGAGGCTGTTGTCGAGGACCTGGTTGTTGCTCGAGCCGTACACGATCAGCAGCGAGGCGGCATCGGCGCCGCTCCAGCCATAGTAGTCGCGCGTGCAGTAGTCGGCCGTGTTGTTCTGGATGGTCGAGTAATCGGTGTTGTAGAGCGAAATGCCCCAGCCGGTGTTGTAGGACGATTCGTTGTACTCGACGAGCGCGTAGGTGCAGTCGAACAGGCTGATGCCGTTCTGCTGGTCGCTGGTGTCGTTGTTGGAGATCGTGGCGCGGTCGCAGTAGCGGAACCACATCGCGTGGGCGTACGAGCCGTTCGGGCCGTCAAAAATGTTGAGGAAGATACTTCCCTCGGGCAGCTCGGGCGTGTCCCACACGTTGCAGGCGGTCACCGTGAGGTCGTCGCAGTTGTAGAAGTGCATTCCGTGGAAGTAGTCGCGGATCGTCAGGGTGCGCACCGTGACGTTGTTGTAGCCGTTGCAGGACAGGCCGTTGCCGGTGTCGTCGCCGTAGATGACCGTGCCGTTGCCCTCGACCGTGATGCCCGAGGCGCCGATCGTGATGCCGTTCGGCAGATGGTAGGTGCCGGCCGCCAGCACGGTGTCCACGGTGATGACCATCCCGTCGGTGGGCACGACGTCAGCGTGGGCCGTGGTTAGATATGCAGCGGTAAGTCCTGTGACGGCAAGCAGGTAGATTGCGGACAAACATGGGTGCGTGCGCGTCATGGGTCTTGGTCTCCCCAGTGAGCCGACGGGCCGGACCGTTGTGGAGGTCCGCGCGTAGGTCCACATGAACCGTGCAACAACTCTCGTGCAAGTATATCGTTTTTCGGCCGCGCGGTCAAGGTCTGTTTCGGCATTCGCAGGTTTGCGCGGAGGGCCCGGCACAGGTGGCGGGCCGAAGGGGGTTGACAGGATGGGCGGCGGGCCGGTATAGGGGTAGTTTCCCGGAGGGGCTTTCACTTGTTCCGCCTGCGGGGATGGGTACTGCGGCACGAAGCGGTCGCGGCATTCCGCACTGCCCAAAGGCGTCACCGTTGTTGAGCTGCGGGATGATCAAAGGGATCGGTACCGATATCGTCGAGGTCGGCCGCATGGAGCGGGAGTGCCGCCGGCACGGGGACGGCTTTCTGGCACGCATCTTTTGCAGCGCCGAGGTGGACTACTGCGAGGGCAAGCGTCGCCGGTTCGAGAGTTACGCGGCCCGCTTCGCGGCGAAGGAGGCGTTTCTCAAGGCGCTGGGCGCCGACGGAGGCGAGGGCATTTCGTGGTTGGACATCGAGGTTGTGCTCGACGAGGGCGGGCGGCCCGGGCTGGCGCTGCACGGGCGGGCGCACGAGGTGGCGCGCGAGCGCGGGGTGGCGGGCGTTTTCGTGTCGTTGTCGCATTCGGGCGATATAGCGACAGCGGTGGCGGTCCTTGAGGGGAACGATGAGTAGCCGGCGAGCGTCGAGCGGAGGAACGGGGCAACGCATGGGTAACATGGGACCTTACAGCGAGCGGGTGCGGGACTTCGACTGGTCTGTCGCGGAAGCCGATCTCGGCTACACCGAGGGGGACACGATCAACATCGGGGCGTACTGCACGGACCGTATCTGCGCGCAGGGCCTCGGCGACAAGGTGGCGATGTACTGGCGGAACTCCGAGGGGAAGGAGAAGGCGTACACCTTCGACCAGTTGCGCCTCGGGACGAACACGTACGCGCAGTTTCTGAAGGGCCTTGGGATCGGGGTACGGGACCGCGTCTGCGTTTTCATGGACCGTATTCCGGACCTGTATATTGCGTTTCTGGGGATCCTCAAGCTTGGCGCGATCGCCCAGCCGCTGTTCAGCGCGTTCGGTCCGGAATCGCTCGTCACGCGTCTCAAGGACGCGGGCACGGTGGCGGTGTTGACGACGATGCGACACGTGCGGAAGGTGCGGCGAATTCTTGGGGAGTTGCCGGCGCTCAAGCACGTGGTGGTGGTTGACGCGGTCGAAGGCAAGCTCAAAGAGGGCGAGACGGCGTTCGACCTGGAGGGCGCCGAGGCGGTGGAGCAGTTCGAGGTGTATCCGGCGGTCAAGGAGACGCCCTCGGTGCTGCATTACACGTCGGGAACGACGGGCCCGCCGAAGGGCGCGCTGCACGTGCACGGCTCGCTGGTGCAGCAGCATGTCACGGCGAAGTGGGTGCTGGACCTCGGCCCGGACGACGTGTACTGGTGCACGGCGGATCCGGGCTGGGTGACGGGCACGAGCTACGGCATCATCGGCGCGTGGTCGAACGGGGTCACGCAGGTGATCTACGACGGGGGGTTCAGCAGCGCGGCGTGGTACGAGCTGATCGAGCGGTACAGGATCAGTGTCTGGTACTCGGCCCCGACGGCCATCCGGTTGCTGATGCGCGACGGGACGGTGGCGGCGAAGAGGCACAATCTGTCGTCGTTGCGGCATCTGGTCAGCGTGGGCGAGCCGCTCAACGCCGAGGCGGTGGTGTGGTCGAAGGAGGCGTACGGGTTGGCGTTTCACGACTCGTATTGGCAGACGGAGACGGGTTCGATACTGATTTCGAATTACCCGGGCATGGAGATCAGGCCGGGCTCGATGGGGAAGGCGTTTCCGGGGATCACGGCGGGGGTGCTCGACCTGCGGACGCTCGAGCCGATTGCCGAGCCGGGCCGGGTAGGGCTGATCGCGATCCGGCCGTATTGGCCTTCGATTATGCGGACGTACTGGAACAATACGGCCACCTATTACGGCAAGTTTCACAAGAACTGGTACATCACGGGCGACCGCGCGAGCATTGACGCCGAGGGGTATTTCTGGTTTGTTGGCCGGGACGACGACGTGATCAACACCGGCGGGCACCTGGTGGGGCCGTTCGAGATCGAGTCGGCGCTGCTCGAGCACGAGGCGGTGGCGGAGTCGGCGGCGGTGGGCAAGCCGGACGTGGTGAACATGGAGGTGGTGAAGGCGTTCGTCACGCTCAAGCAGGGCTATGAGCCGGGCGACGAGCTCGAGCTGGCGATCATGAACTTCGTGCGCAAGCGGCTCTCGCCGCTGGCGATGCCGCAGGAGATCGAGTTCGTGGAGTCGCTTCCGAAGACGCGCAGCGGCAAGATCCTGCGTCGCGTGCTGCGTGCCCAGGAGTGGGGGGAGCCGATCGGGGACATTTCGACACTTGAGGACGACGAGGACTAGGGGCGAAAGGAGGAGCTATGGCCGAGGAGCTGAAGGACGTGGTGCTCGAGTACGTCAAGAACGAGTATCTCGAGGAAGATGACGACGAGGAGATCGGCTACGACACCCCGTTGATCAGCGGGGGGATCGTGGACTCGTTCTCGATGGTGTCGCTCAAGGTGTTTCTGGAGAAGAAGTGCAACATCGAGATTCCGAACGCGAAGGCGACGCCGGAGGCATTCGATACGGTCAACAAGATTGTTGAACTTGCGAAAGAGATCGGCGGCGAGTAGGGACGGGGGCCGCGACGAGGAGGCAACAATGGCCTATAGCACGAAAGCGCAGGAGTTCTACACGGCCGAGCTGAGCTCCACGCGCGAGGCCGGGCTGTACAAGGACGAACGGTTCATTCACTCGGCGCAGGGCGCGGACATCGAGGTCGAGTTTCCCGAGGGCGCCGCGGTGCAGCAGGTCATCAATTTATGCGCGAATAACTACCTCGGGCTCTCGTCGCACCCGGACGTGATCAAGGCGGCGCACGAGGGGCTGGAGGCGCGTGGCTACGGGATGTCGTCGGTGCGTTTCATCTGCGGCACGCAGGACATTCACCGGGAGCTTGAGCAGAAACTGACGGCGTTTCTGGGGACGGAGGACACGATCCTGTTTCCGTCGTGCATGGACGCGAACGCGGGCGTGTTCGAGGCGCTGTTGGGCGAGGAGGACGTGATCATCGCAGACCGGCTCGTGCACGCGTCGATCGTGGACGGCATCCGGCTGTGCAAGGCGCAGCAGGACAGCTTCAAGCACTCGGACATGACGCACCTCGAGCAGAAGCTGGAGCTGCACCAGGACAAGCGGTTCCGGATGATCACGACCGACGGGGTCTTTTCGATGGACGGCGACCTCGCGAAGCTCGACGAGATCGTGGCGCTGGCGGAGCGGTACGACGCGCTGGTGATGGTGGACGACTCGCACGCCACCGGCTTCATCGGCAAGCGCGGCAAGGGCGTGCACGAGCACTGCGGCGTGCTCGGCAAGATTGACGTGATCACCACGACGCTGGGCAAGGCGCTCGGCGGCGCCTCGGGCGGGTGCGTGAGCGGGCGCAAGGAGATCGTGGAGATGTGCCGGCAGCGGGCGCGGCCGTACCTGTTCTCGAATGCGATGCCGCCGGTGATCGTGGCGGCGGCGAACGCGGTGCTCGACTTGATTTCGCGCACGACGGAACGGCGCGACAAGCTCGAGTGGAACGCGACGTACTGGCGCCGGGGGCTCACGGAGCTGGGCTTCGATCTGAAGGCGGGCGAGAGCCCGATCGTGCCCGTGATGCTCTACAACGCGAAGCTGGCGCAGGAGATGGCGCGGGACCTGTATCAGGAGGGGATCTACGTGGTCGGGTTCTTCTTTCCGGTGGTGCCGAAGGGCCAGGCGCGGATCCGCACGCAGCTCTCGGCGGCGCACGAGAAGGAACACCTCGACCGCGGGCTGGCGGCGTTCGAGAAGGTCGGGAAGAAGCACGGCGTGCTTGGCCTGGGAAAGAAGGAAATCATCGAGAAGTTCGGGAAGTAACGCGGCGCGGCGAAACATGCGGAGGGCGTGCGTGCGGACATGCAGCGAATGAAGGCCTGGGTGTACGAGAAGACGAAGAAGGACCCCGAGGGGGTCTACATCTACCGGCGCGAGGTGCCGGTGCCGGAGCCGGCGAAGGGCTTCGTGTTGCTGAAGGTGCTCGGGGTGTCGGTGTGCGGCACGGACGAGCACCTGTTCCGGGGCGACCACCCGGAGGTGCACGAGGGCACGATCGCGGGTCACGAGTACTACGGCGAGGTCGTCGAGCTGGGCCCAGGCGCCACGGGCGTGAAGGTGGGCGACCGCATCGCGGGCGAGTCGCACTACGTCGTCAACGGCCATACGGGCGAGGGCGTGATCGGCTACATGGGGCCGTTCAACGCGCGCGGCGAGCGAGTGCCGGCCATTGCCGGCGCGTACGCCGAGTACCTGACCGTTCCCGACTACTGCTGCAACGTGCTGCCCGACGGGCCGCTGCACGCGGAGTTCTGGCCGTCGCTGCTGGAGGGGATGGGCAACGACTATTACATCGCGCACTGGCTCAAGCAGGCCGGGCGGTTGCGCGGCACGATTGCGGTGATCGGCGCGGGACCGCATGGGCTGTTCACGCAGTTGTTCGCGCGCGAGCTGGCCGAGGCGCCGATCAGGATCATCGCGCTCGAGGTGAGTGCCTACCGCCGGGGCTTTTCCCGGGGCTTCGGCGAGGCGGATGTCACGGTGAGCTCTCTCGATTCGGACATCGAGGCCATCGTTGCGGAGCTTACCGACGGACACGGGTTCGACGTGGTGGTTGACGGCGCGGGGGTCCGGCAGGAGGTGCTCGATTTCGCATTCGACCATACGCGCGACGGAGGCGCCACGGTGCTCTTCGCGCTGTACGACGATCCGGCCGTCACAGTCAACGGGCGCAAGCCGAACGAGCTGATCTTCGACAAGGCCGAGATGGCGATCACGCACAAGGGCAAGCGGATCGTGGTCAAGGGGATCACGGGTCGCGAGGGCATCTGGCGGCCGCTCATCGAGACAGTGCACGAGTCGGAAGCGATTCGGAACAAGGTGATGAGGATCGCGACCGTCAAGGGCCCGCTCGAGCGGCTGCGTGAGGATACGATCAACGCCCATCCGGAAGTCATGAAGCGCGCATACTATCCGTTCGGGAGCTAGTGCTTGCCTGCGGAAATCCTGATTATGATCCTGTCGCGGCTTACGCGATTCTCATCGCGCCTTTGGCGCTTCGGCAGGCGCAGGGGCACCCGCCCTACAACCCTGCCGCTTCTGTTGGCGCTCATGATGTAGGGGGGGGTGCCCCTGCGCCCGCCGCCGGATCCCTCAAATGCGAGCTTCTGCAGGCAAGTACTAGGCCGGCCGGGTCCGGTTCACCTAGTGGCGAAGTCGAGCTCACGCACTTCCCACGCGCCTGCCGCGCCGGCAGGTTCCGTGCGGTCCTCGAAGACGAACTCGATCCACAGGGCCACTTCCTCGCCGTAGATGTTTCCGGTGGCGTTGCGCGGGATGGGTACGTCGAAGGCCCGCCAGTCGTCGTCGAGGGTAAGTGTCTCGACGTCGTGATCGTTGACCTGGATGCGGATCTGGGCCCGGGCGTCGTCGGGGACCTGAAGCGCGCGGGCCTCGAACTGTAGTCGGGGGTGGCGGCGCAGGACGTCGGTGCGGAGGCGTCGCACGATGCGCGGCGGGGTTTCGTCGAGCGGGCGGAGGCGGTAGAGCGCGAAGAGGTCGTCGCGCATGACGAGCTCCCAGTAAGGATCGAGGTCGTTTTCGGTGAACGGGTAGTCGGGATTATTGCGCCTGTACCATTCGAGGCCTTTGAGGTCCACGACGAGGTAGACCGGGGGCCAGAGCCGGCGCAGCCACGCGGCGCCTTCCTCCATCTTGTCCGAGGAGAGGAGGCCGCCGAGGTGCCGGTGCTGTTTCGGCATGAAGCCGGCGAGTCCGTTGACAAGGTAGTGGAAGTTCTTGGCGGTTGACATCATGGCCGGGCCGTCGAGGAGCCGCTCACCGTACGGCACCTGGACGAGGCTGATTCTTTCGGGGAGCTCCTGCACGTGACGCTGCACGGGAGACGAGAGCCATTGGCGGTGCTCGAAGAACTCGTACGGGCGGGAATAGGTCTCGACGAGGATGAGCGCCAGCGGCACGACCCAGAGCCAACGCAGGCGCGGCGTTCTTTTCAACAGAGCGTCGAGGGCGACGCAGCCGGCGGTGATTAGGAACAGGAGCACGATGATGCTGAAGCGGGTCGTGACGCGCATGAGGCTGAAGAAGGGGACCATCTTGTAGAGGCGCGCCATGGCGCCCTGGCCGGCGACGACGATGTCGCGGCCGTGCCCCAACTCGACTTGGGGGCCGAAGCTGAGGATGAAGCACGCCACCGCGCCGACGGCGAGGCCGGCGAGCACGGCGGCGGGTCTGTCGGCATCGGGGCCCGCCGGGATGAAGAGGAGAACGAGTGAGATCCAGAATACGAGGTTGACGGCAGGCACAAGGAGGCCCTTGACGCCGGCGAAGCTCGACGTGTGGGTGTGGTACGCGCCGTAGATGACGAGGGCGGCGAAGACGAACCACAGCAGGGCGCGGGCGTAGGAGAGGCCCTGGCGCAGGCGGGCGCGAATCGTCAGGCCCTTCCAGCGACGAAAGGCGATGCGCTCGCGGAGCCAGTAGAGGCACGCGAGCACGCAGACGGTGATGCCCGGGAAGACGACGGTCTCGCCGAGGTCCGCCTTTGGTGCGAAGCGATGAATGAGGCTGGCCTTGCTCGGGCGGAGGTAGGCGAGCGGCTGGGTGGAATGGAGGGTCTGCTCGGCGACGGTGCGGACGTAGTTGGCCCTGTAGCGCAGGAGCAGGAAGGGGTAGAGGGTGGCGACGCAGAGGGCCGCGGCGACGCCGGCGCCGAGCGCGGCGGTGAGATAGAACCGGCGTTGGCGCAGCATCGCGGGGCGCCTGGCGAGAAAGCCAACAAGGATGAACGGCATCGGCACGGTCATCACGATCGTGTAATAGAGGCACGTTGTGGCGGCGATCCAGAGCGACACACCCAGCAGCAAGGCGTCGAGCCACCTGAGGCGGCGGAGCCAGCGGATGAGGAACAGGTACACGAGCGGGATAGCGAAGCAGCAGATCATGTTGAGCTCGACGTAGTAGGCGAGCCGGTACGGCATCAGGCAAAAGGCCGCCGCGCCGAGGTAGGCGACGCCGCGCGAGACGGGCAGCTCGCGCAGAAAGGCGTACATCGTGACGCCCGAGAGCGCCCAGACGAAGAGGGCGGTCACGTTCCAGGTCAGGATCGGGTCGCGCGAGAGGCCGTAGACGCCGGCCGAGACGAAGGACGGCGGCCAGAACGGTTCGTCGAAGGCGAGGGTGTAGGCGTGGGGGTAGAAGTAGTTGCAGTTGTAGTCGGGGGCCCAGAGCCGGCCGTGCAGGATGCGGTCGGCGTTCCAGCACAGGCGGGTGGTGTGGTTCGGCGGGTCCCAGTGCGCGGGGAGGCCGTCGGCGAAGTGGGCGATCCACGGGTGGACGACGAGGAGAATCACGACGGCCAGCACGCCGAAGAGTGCGAGGTACTCCAGCGCGTGCCGCGCGGTTCTGGCTGGTGTTCGAGTGGGCTCCATGGAATCGGCCGGCGCTGCTACGCGTCGCGGGTGCGGCGGCGTATGCGCGCCTCGGGGGTGTTGGCCGGGCCGGCGCGCTTGCGCCACACGCTCATGTGCTCGAGGTGTTTGATGTTGACGACCTTCAGCACGATGCCCAGCGAGGCCGAGAGCGCGGCCAGCAGCGCGAAGAAGCAGAGGAAGATCGTCAGGAGCAACGCGCTCGATGCGGACTCGACGAGCAGGGCGCTGATTCCGAAGCCGACGGCCACGGCGAGCAGCAGGGCTGTCACGATGGTGAACAGCCACATGGGGCGGAAGTCAATGACCGCGCCCAGCATCGTCTTGACGATTCGGACGCCGTCGGCGAGCGGCTTGAGCTTGGTGACCGAGCCCTCCGGGCGTTCGCGATAGGGAATGGGGATTTCCCTGACGACGTAGCCGTTGACGACGGACTGGATGGCGAGGCCGGTCTCGACGTCGAAGCCGCCGGTGATGACGGGGACGTTCTTGACGAAGTCGCGGGTCATGACGCGATAGCCCGAGAGCAGGTCGCGGAACTTCGTTCGGAAGCAGGCGTTGAAGAGGCCGCCGATCCAGCGGTTGCCGAGGCGGTTGACGGGCCTGATGCTGCGGCGGGCCGCCTGCTCGGTGCGGGAGCCGACGGCCACGTCGGCCTCGCCGTTGACGACGGGCTCGAGGAGCGACGGCAGGACCTCGGCGGGGTAGGTGTCGTCGCCGTCAACGAGGACGTAAATGTCCGCCTCGATCTTTTCGAACATGGCACGGACGACGTTGCCCTTGCCCTGGCGGGTCTCGCGCTCAACGAGGGCGCCGGCGTCGCGCGCGATCTCGGGGGTGCGGTCGGTGGAGTTGTTGTCGAAGACGTAGATGTCGGCCTCGGGGAGGACGGCGCGGAAGTCCTCGATGACTTTGCGGATGGTAGCCTCTTCGTTCAGGCACGGGATCAGGACGGCGTACCGCAGCGCGTCCTCCATAAGCCGTCTCCTTCGCAGACCGCGTGGGTGGCTCGGGAACGACGGGACTATATCACCGGGCGCAGGGGGCCGCAACCGGGTTCGGCGCGCAGGCGCCATGCGTGCGGTGTTGATTCACGGGCTGCGGGGGTGTAGGGTAGTCGGCCGGAAAGGCATCTGTTTGCGGACACATATGGAGGGGGTCTCGATGTCGAAGACGATGGTGTTGGTGCTCGCAGCCGTTGTCGTGTGCGCGGCCGGGTGCGGCGGCGCGTCGGAAGCTGCTGACAGGCCGGAGCCGGTGCGGCCCGGGCAACTGCTCGCGTTGATTGACCTCGATGGGCTGCCGGTGCTCTACGACGGGGCACGGGCGCGGATGTTCTCGAGCACGGACCCGACGGGGCGGGGGAATGACTGCGGCAATTACCTGCGTGTAGACGGCGACGAGTACGTGCTCGCGGAGATGAACGGGCCCGGCGTCATCACGCGGATCTGGTCGGCGAACGCGCAGGGACAGCTCAAGATTTACCTCGACGGGAAGCCGGAGCCGGCGCTGAGCTGCCTGTTCAAGGAGCTCTTCGAAGGGAAGGTGCCGCCGTTCCGCCCGCCGATCACGGCGACGTCGAGCGGGGGCTTCTACAGTTATTGGCCGATCGCGTACCAACGCTCGTGCAAGGTGGTCGTGACGCAGGACCCGGAGATCACGCGGCAGCGGGCGGAGGACCTCAAGCCGCACCCGGTCAGCGTGGCCCTTGGCGGCGCGAAACGCCTGAAGCTCGTCGTGACGGACGGCGGCAACGGGTACGGTCTCGACCACGCGGACTGGGCCGAGGCGAGGCTGGTGCGCGCGGACGGGGGCGTCGTGTACCTGAGCGACGTGACCGGCGAGACCGAGGGCGTGCGGCTTGTCTCGACGAAACAGGGCTGGGGCAAACTCGGCCTGGACACAACGTGCGACGGCAACCCGCTGAGCATTGACGGCAAGAGCTACACGAAGGGGCTCGGCAGCCACAGCCCCGCCGAGCACGTCTACGAGATCACGGGGACGTTTGCGAAGTTCGAGGCGGAGGTCGGTCTCGACGACGAGGCGCGCCGGGCATCGTTCTGGCGCGGCAGCATCGCGTTCCAGGTCTTTTTGGACGACAAGAAGGTGGTGGACACCGGCGTCATCGGCTACCGCGACATGCCGGGCGAGCTGCAGGCGAACAAGGTCTTCCACCACGTCAGCTACCAGACGTATCCCGAGGGCACGAAGGTGGTGGCGTTCTCGCTGACGCTGAGCGAGGAGCAGGAGCGGGACGTCGAACGGGTCGTGGCTGCGTGGAACAACCCGGCGGCGTTCGTCAGCGCAACGGGCGACACGGTGCGGGTCGGCGCGGAGGTTCCCGGCGGCGGCACGCAGCAGATCGCTGCGCTCGATGGCGCCGGGCGGATTGACCGGCTCGTGCTGCGCGTCACGTCGGATGATCCGCGCGCGCTGCGCCGGGGGATCCTCAAGGCGTACTGGGACGGGGAGGAGGCGCCGTCGGTGTGGGCGCCGCTGGCGGACTTCTTCGGCAACGGCTTCGGCGACGCGCGCTTCTGCTCGCTCTACGTCGGGATGACGGACGACGGGTACTACTGCAATCTGCCGATGCCGTTTGGCCGCGGCGCCCGGCTGGAGATCGAGAACGGGAGCCGGCTGCCGCTCAAGGTCGAGGGCGAGGTGCGGTGGCACCGAACCGCGCGGCCGGGCCAGGACGTCGGGCGGTTTTGCACCCAGTGGCGGCACGAGATCGCGACCGAGGGGCGGCTGTACACGATCCTCGACGCGACAGGGCGGGGCAAGTACGTCGGCTGCAACCTGAGCGTGCAGGGGATCGGGGATATCAGCTACCTCGAGGGGAACGAGCAGTTTTTCGTGGACGGCGAGGAGCGGGCCTCGACGATCGGCACGGGCACGGAGGATTTCTTCAACGGTGGGTGGTACTACAACAAGGGAGTCTTCGACTTGCCGCTGCACGGGCTGGTGGTCAAGACGACGACACGCACGGCGCAATACCGTTACCAGCTTCCGGACTCCGTGGCGTTCGCGCAGTCGCTGGTGGCGAGGATCGAGCACGGCACGAACAACGTTCACCTCGATGATGACTACTCGAGTATCGCGTACTTCTACATGGCGCCGCCGACGAAGCAGGCGTACGAGCCGCCGCCCGCCGCGAAAATGAACTATCCGCGGAAACTGCTGGTGCGTCCGAACCGTCCGTACCAGGGCGCCCGGGGCGACTCGCTGGCGGGTGTCGTCGAGATGCGCGGCGCCACGTTCGCCGAGGACCTGTTCGACGCGGCGCGCTCGTCGGGCAGGAAGGAGTTGGCGTTCTGGGCCGACATCTCCGAGGGGTACCGGGGGACGAACCTGCCGGTGTTTGCGTGGTGGCCGAACGTGAGGCTGGTCCGCAACCCGAAAGGCGATCCGCCGCATCGCGGCGATGTAATCGTGTGCCGCGCGGACAAGCCGGGCGCTGTGCTCGAGTTGCCGCCGGTGACCGAGGCGTCCGGCCCGGACCGGTTCGTGGGGAAGGTGTGGCTTGTGACGGGGCCCGAGTACGGGCAGGTGCGCCTGTCTATGGCGGGCAAGGAGCTCGCGCCGGCGGTTGACTGCTATGCGGAAGAAGTCGCGCCCGGGTCGCCGGTGGCGTTCGGTCCCGTCGAGGTGCCGGAGGGATCGAAGGCGCTTCGGCTCGAGGTGGTTGGGAGGGGCCCCAAGGCATCCGGCTACACGCTCGGGTTGTACGCGGCCAGAGAGCAGCCGGTGCTGATCGAGCCTTCGGCGTGGTGGGTGATCGGGCCGTTTCCGTTCGACCCGGACGGGGGCGAGGAGGCGTTCAAGAAGCCATGGCCGCCGGAGCGGGAAACGAAGCTCGATGCCGAGTACGACGGCGCGGGCGGGCGCGTGAAATGGCGGCCAATGCCCGACGAGATGGCCAAACCCGGCGACTACCAGCTCATGGACTTCAATCGGGGCTTCAGCCCGAACGACCGCGTGACGGCGTATGCGATGACGTACGTGCTGTCGCCGACGGAGCGCGAGGCCGAGCTCCGCGTCGGGAGCAGCGACCCGGTGACCGTCGGCGTCAACGGTACGCGCGTGATTGACAGCTACGCGTTCCGCCGGTGCGAGCCGGACAAGGACACGGCAACGGTCAAGCTGCGGCGCGGGGCGAACGTGTTGCTGGTGAAGACGTCCGACCGCGACGGCGAGTGGCAGGTGCGGCTGCGGTTCACCGATAAGGAAGGCACGCCGATGCGCGACCTGCGTTTCGCGCGCCGGCCGGAGGCATCCAACTAGTGAGACCAGTAGAAAAAATATCCTTTCTGACGGGATAACAGGATGAACAGGATTTTCTGATCTCGGTCAATCCGGTTGATCCTGTTTATCCTGTCTGAAGAATCCCGCTCTTGTTGTTCGCAGCTTTGCCCCGAAGGGGCTCCATAGAATAGCCCAGGGTCAGCTTTGCCCCGAGCCTGTCGAGGGGCGAAGCGACACCCTGGGTCGAAGGGCAACACCCACGAGGTACCCTGAAAGGGTTGCATAAGGGCGGCTCGCGGGTCGCGCCTTTGTCCTCGAGGAGGGATCTATGAAACCCTTTCAGGGTATTGTCCCTGCGTTGTCTCGATACCCAGGGCGGCGCTTCGCCCCTCGGCAGGCTCGGGGCCGACGCTTGCCCTGGGCTGACCTATGTGGCCCTTTCAGGGCGACGGCGTTCGAAGGGCGACGGCGTTCGAAGGGCGACGGCGTTCGAAGGGCGACGGCGTTCGAAGGGCGACGGCGTTCGAAGCGCGACGGCCTTCGCAGCAAGCGCGGGCGAAGCAACGTCATCGGGGTTTTTCAACACCCCCTGAAGCCGGTGGCAAGCCGGAGTGCCGGCTGAAGCCGGCAGGGAAACGCATGGCTCCCATTGCCGAATGGAGAGAAGCGTTAGACGCACTACGCTAGGGGTGGAGCGGCTGCGCGGAATTCTCGACGACGGCCGTGGTCTCGTTGCGAGGCACGGCCGTCGGTTGTGTTTCCCCCTTTGACGCGAGGGTGCTCGCGGCGTAGAGGACCGCGCTCGCGAGCACGAGGCCGGCGTACGCGGCGGCAACGCGCACGAGCGTGCGGCGAGGGGAGGGGACCTTGAGCTTCAAGAAGGGGGCTTCGAAGAGGCGATATGAGACGTATGAGGCGAGCACGAGGGGAGGCAGCGCGACGGCAAAGATGAGGGCGGTCCGGAGCAGGTCCTGCTCGATTCCCTCGAGGGCAGGGAGCATGGCCACGAGGACGAGCACGGGCGAGTGACATACGTAAACGGAGTATGACATTTTCCCGAACGAGCGCACGGGCCCCAGGAACTTCCCGCCCTGGGACGCGAAGGCGAGGGCCAGGACGATGGCGGGCAGTGCGAGCGGGCTGGCGTGGTGGCCGCCCTGGTCGGCGAACAGGACGAGGGCGGCGATCGCAACAAGGGCGATGGGCAGGACGAGGGCGATCGGCCACGGACGGGCAGACGGGTTTCCGCGCTGACGCGTGCGGACGAAGTAGGCGGCGGCCGTCATCGCGGCAAAGAGCGATGGGAGCGCGCCGAGGAGGCTCCTGTCGACGAGAGTCGTGAGGGCGGTTCGGGAGAGGGGCCCTCTTGGCCAGACCAGCGCGTATACGGCGGCCATGACAAGCGTGGCGATGGCCCACACGCCGAGCGGGTGCTTGAGTTTGAGCCATACCCACCCAACGAACGGAAGCAGAATATACCAGTGCGCGATCACGGCGATAAACCACAGCGGTCCCATGAGGCCGAAGTAGGTGCTCTCGTCGAACGTGTGAATGAAGAGCAGGTGGTAGAGCAGGTTCTTCGCGGTCGCAGGCCGCCGCTGGATATAACTGAGGACGGTCAGGACCAGCACGGCGGCGACGTAGAGCGGCAGCAGGCGCAGGGCGCGCTTGAGCGCGTATGCGGCCACGTCAACCTTGCGGTGCGTTGTAGCTGAGCCATAGACCGCACGCGCGTAGGGCATGAAGAGGAGGAAGGCCGAGAGCACGATGAAGAGGCGGCGCCCCATCTGGCCGATCGGCCAGGCGGATTCGATGGGTCGCCATTCGGCTTGCACGGCGGCGTGGAACGCGACGATCATGAGTGCGGCCACGGCCCGCAGGACGTCCAGGCCGGCGAGTCGGCTCGGGTGTCGTACGCCGTTCAGTGCAGCTCTCTCCTCCGCGTATGGGCCGGTCATTTTAGGGGCGGTTGTCCGGGATCGTCAAAAGCATTCCCGGCCGACGGGCTCACGGCAGGTAGTGGGCCTCGGTATCGGGCCAGGCTTTGAGGAAGCCGCCGTATGACCCCTTGTTCGTTGGTTCGGGTACCTGGCGGAACTTCGGGTCCGAGGACCAGACGGTCCAATCCATGAGCATGCGGACGAGTTCCGCCTTTTGCGCGGCGAAGTCGGGGTCGTCCCAGCGGTTGTGCATCTCGTAGGGGTCTGCTTCGAGGTCGTAGAGTTCGCCGTAGTCGCGACCGCCGTAGAAGACGAGCTTCATCGTCCCGGTGCGGATCGAACGGATGTTGAAGTGCTGGGTGACGGCGTAGTCGCGCACGGTTTCGACCTCGCCGCGCATGAGGGGCAGCAGGTCGCGGCTCGTCATGGCCTTCGGTACGTCGAGGCCGGCGGCGCCAAGCGTCGTTGCCACGAGGTCGGTGCTCTCGACGAGGGCTTCGCACGCGGCGCCCGCGGGCAGCTTGCCGGGCCAGCGCACGATGGCGGGCACGTGAATGATGGGGTCGTAGCAGGCGAAGGCTTTGTCGAACAGGCCGTGGTCGAAGAGCATTTCGCCGTGGTCGGTTGTGAACACGATGAAGGCGTCGTCGAGCCGGCCGACGTCGCCGAGCTTTTCGATGATGCGCCCGACCTGGTCGTCCACGAGGGTGACCAGGCCGTAGTAGCTGCGCCACGCGCGTTGGCGGTGGGCCTCGCCGGCACGGTCCCAGAACCACATGTGCTGTGTCTGTTCGGGCGGTTTGGCCTGCTTCTCGGCGGGGTCGAAGCGGTGCGGGGGCACGGGCTTGTTGGCGTAGCGGTCGAAGTACTCCGTCGGCGGATCGAGCGGGTGGTGCGGGCTGAGGAGCGAGACGTGCAGGGCGAGCGGCCGCGGGTCGTCCCGCGTCTCGTCGAGGAAACGGAGCGCGCTGTCGGCGATGAACTTGTCTATGTAGTCCTCGTATGGCACCTCGCTCGGCATCGGGTCGACCATGCTCAGGCCGCGCTCGGCGTACTTGGCTCGCGGGCGGATGAAGCCGTACGTGGCCTTGCAGAACCTGGCGTATTCGTCCTCGCCGAGGAGGAAGTCTTTGCCCTCGACGATGAAGCGATGCTCGAAGCCGCGGGGGTCGTCCCAGGGTTCGAGGTGCATCTTGCCGATGCCGGCCGTGAGGTAGCCGGCGGCGCTCAAAATTTCCGGCCACCAGACCTCGCCGGGCGCCATGGTGAAGCCGTTGGAGAGCTGGCCGTGCAGGTGGGGGTAGCGGCCGGTGAGGAAGCAGGCACGCTGTGCGGCGCAGACGGGCGACTGCGAGAAGCAGTTGGTGAAGCGGACGCCCTGGGCAGCGAGGGCGTCGAGGTGCGGTGTCTCGAGGACGTCGTTACCGTTGCAGCCGAGGCTGTCGTAGCGGTGTTGGTCGTTGGTGATCCAGATAATGTTGGGCGGCATGGGGCGCGTTTTCCTTTCCGAGTGTCCGGTGACAGTATGGCCTATCACCGCCACGTTGTCGAAGGGTTTGGCCGGCGAGCGAGAGGCGACACCCCGGTGCTTGCGAAGTTGGCCGGGTTCATCTATAAGGGGCGGCCAGGAGATGGGGGACGTTGGCTGCCTGCGCCAGGAGGAGGCCGTGCCAAGACGCGCGAAGGTGATAGCCGTGATGCCCGCGTACAACGCGGCGAGCACGCTCGAGGCGACGGTGCGCGATATCCCGAAAGGGAGCGTTGACGAGATCATCGTGGTTGACGACGTCTCCAAGGATAACACGGTCGAGATCGCGCGGTCGCTGGGCCTTACCGTGATCGAGCACGAGAAGAACCGGGGGTACGGCGGCAACCAGAAGACGTGCTACGACGAGGCGCTCAAGCGCGGGGCCGACATCGTGATCATGATCCACCCCGACTACCAGTACGACAGCCGGCTTGCGCCGTACATTGTCGGCTTTCTCGAGGACGGCATCTGCGACATCATCCTGGGGAACCGGATCCGCACGCGGCGCGAGGCGCTGCAGAGCGGGATGCCGATGTGGAAGTATCTGGCGAACCGGATGCTGACGATCGTCGAGAACATGCTGACGGGGCAAAACTTCGGCGAGTGGCACACCGGGTACCGGGCCTACACGGCCGAGGTGCTGCGGACGGTCCCATACCACAAGAACTCGGACGATTTCGTGTTCGACACGCAGTTTCTGGTCCAGGCGGTCGAGTGCGGATTTCGTATCGGCGGTGTGCCGGTGCCGGTGCGCTACATGGCGGAGGCGTCGTCAATCAATTTTGGGCGGAGCGTCATGTATGGGCTCCGAACGCTCGAGGCCGTGGTGCGGCACTTCCTCACGCGTCTCGGGATTTTGCGCCCGGTCCTTCCTCGCCGCATCAGCAGGCGGAGGCGGGGCCCAGACCTGCGCCTGCCTCCTCGCTGAAGGGCTGAAGGGCTGGAGGGCACCGGCAAGTCGCGCTTCCATTCGCGGGGGTCGTTGTGTAGGTTGATCGAACTTCGCCGACCTCGAAGCGTTGTGATTTCAGACGGGAAAGGTGTGCTGTGATGAGTAAAGGGCTGCGTTTCTCTCTTGTCCTAATCGTTGTATCAGGAGTCGTGTGCGCTGCGGCGGCAGCGGACGGCGCGGACGGGCCGCCGCCGAGGCTGCTCTATCATCCGAGCATTTGTGATGGGGTGATTGCGTTTTCGTGCTTCGGCGACATCTGGACCGTGCGCGAGGACGGTTCGGAGCTGCGCCGCATCACGGACAATCCCGGCCGCGACGTGCATCCGGTGTTCTCGCCCGACGGCACGATGATCGCGTTCACGAGCGACCGGACGGGGCCGTACAACCTGTTTGTGGTGCCGGCGTCGGGCGGGGACGCGACACAACTCTCGTGGAACAACGAGTCGGAAGTGGCGGTGACGTGGACGCGCGACGGGAAGAAAATCGTGTTTCGCGGCCCGACGAACAGCTCGTGGCGGTCGTGGCTCTACACGGTGTCTCTCGACGGTGAGATGCGGGAGGCGATGCCGCTCGGCGAGGCGGCGTTCGGCACGTTTTCGCAGGACGGGCGGTTCTTTGCCTTCAACCGCAAGGGGCTCGGGCGGCCGTGGCGCAAGGGTTACATCGGGAGCGCGGATTCCGACGTGTGGGTCGCGGACCTCGAAAAGGGCACGTTCGAGAAGCCCACGTTCGAGAAGCGGACGACGTACGAGGGGCCGGACTCGTGGCCGCTTTTTGCCGCGAACGGCGACATCTTCTTCGTGTCCGAACGCGGCGAGGCGAAGAACCTGTGGCGGCTGCCGCGCAGGGGCGGCGAGCCGAGACAGGTGACACACCACGAGCGGCCCGGGGTCGTGCACCCGGCGATCTCGCCCGACGGCAAGACGATCGTGTATCAGCACAGGTACACGATCTGGACGATCGGGACGCGGGGCGGCAAGCCGAAGCAGGTGCCGATTACGATCGTCGGCGAGCCGAAGCGCGATCTTGACGAGTGGGTGACGTACGAGTCGCGGACGGACGGTTTCGCCGTGCGGCCCGACGGCAAGCGGATCGCGGTGACGTGCCGGGGGGAACTTTTTACGGTGCCGGCGGGGCGGGCGGGCGACAAGGTGCGCGTGACAACGGATCCCGGACGCGACCGGGCGCCGGTGTATTCGCCCGACGGGACGAAGCTCGCGTTCACGTCGGACCGCACGACCGAGGAGCACATCTATATATATGATACGGAGACGAAGGAACTGCAGGAGGTCGTGCCGGCGGAGTCAATCATGGCCGTGCAGGTGTGGAACTGGGGCAGCTTCTGGATGCGGTTCAGGCCCGACGGCAAGGCGCTGGCCTTTCCGGCCGGGCACGGGCTGTACGTGTTCGACGTTGAAAGCGGCGAGACAAAAACGATCACCGAAGGCACGGACCGGTCGATCGGCAGCGCCGCGCGGTCGCCCGACGGCAAGTGGCTTGCCTATCCGAAGCAGGACCGCGAGCTGGTCAACCACCTCTACGTGTACTCGTTCGAGACGGGCGAGGAGCGACGGCTTTACGACGATCCGCTCGGCGAGTGGAACCCGGTCTTCACGCCGGACGGCCGACACCTGCTGTTTCTCGCGCGGCGCGACCTCGACGAGAACCACATGTACGACCGCACGGGGCGATCGTGGATTCTGCCCGAGGTGTACGCGCTGGCGCTGCAAAAGGAGACCGAGGATCCCGACGAGCCGAAGGACATTGACGATAAGAAGAAGAAAGACAAGGACGAGGACGAAGAGGACGCGGACGACGAGGATGACGACGACGAAGACGATGAAGAGGAGGAGATCGAAGAGCCGGTGGGGCCGGCAGAACCCGTCGAGGTGGCCATCGACTTCGAGGACCTCGACATGCGCACGCGGCGGCTCACGCACATGGTGGAGCCGGTCTGGAGCAGTCTGCTGGTCACGCCGGACAGCGAGCGCGTCATCTTCGGCGTCAGCGAGTCGCGCGGCGATAAGCGCGTGGGGGTGGTGTACTCCGCGCGCATCGAGCGGACACAGGATCCCGAGGAGGACCTGAAGGAAGTCGCGGAGATCGGCTACGGCGCAATGCATCTTGCCGAGGACGGCAAGATGCTCTTCGTTCTCGACGGCGGTGCCGTGAAGAAAGTGAAGGTCAAGGGCGGCACGGTCGAGACGATCGAGTTCACGCTGCGGTTCCCCATCAACCTGCGCGATGAGATGCGGCAGATGTACGTCGAGGCGTGGCGCGCAATGCGCGACGGCTTCTATGACGAGACGATGCACGGGACCGACTGGCTGGCGGCGCGGAAGAAGTACGAGCCGTTCCTCGATTCCGTCGTGGACAAGGCGGAGGTGGTGGACCTGATCGTCGAGATGATCGGGGAGCTGAACGCGTCGCACTGCGGGGCGTGGCCCGGCCCATCCGGTGACTCGAAGACAAAGGAGGAGGTGCGCGCGCTCGGGCTCGAGCTCGAGCCGGACGCGGCGAGCGGCTTGTACCGTATCGGGCGCATCTACGAGAAGGGCCCGGCGGACAACAGTTGGCTCGACGTGAAAGTCGGGGATTACGTGTTCGCGATCGAGGGGAACGAGATCCGCGCGGGCGACGATTACGAGCCGTACCTGATTAACCCGCTGAACCGGAAGGTGAGGCTGCGCGTCGGGCATGAGGCCGATCCGGCGACAGCGCGCGACGTACGGATCGAGCATATCTCGTCGTGGGAACAGCGGCGGACCCTGTGGTACGAGTGGTGGGTGTGTCGGAACGAGCGCTATGTCGAGGCGCAGACGGACGGCCGCGTGGGCTACCTGCACGTGCAATACATGGGCGGCAAACCGCTGGCGAAGTTCAAGAGAGACCTGACGCGGCTGCGCAATTACGAGGGACTTATCATTGACGTGCGCAACAACGGCGGCGGGCTCATTGACGACGTGCTGCTCGACATCCTCAACCGGCGGCCGTACAACATTACGCGGCTCCGCGGTGCGAGCGTGAAGCGCAAGCGGCCGGAAGAGGCTTTCTACGGCAAGATGGCCGTGCTCATCAACTGGCGCTCGGCGAGCGACGCGGAGATGTTCCCCGACGGGTTCCGCACGCTCGGTCACGGCAAGCTCGTCGGGGAGCCGACCTACGGCGGCGTGATCGGCACGGGCGCCTACGGGCTTGTGGACGGCGGCGGCATTCGCATGCCGATCTGGGGCATTTGGACCATCCGCGACGAGAATCTCGAAAACTTCGGTGTCAAGCCCGACATCTACGTCGAGCGCCCGCCGCTCGACGATATCAACGACACGGACTCACAGCTCGACGCGGCGATCAAGCAGGTGCTGTCGGAAATCGAGGCGGACCGGGAGTAGGCAGAAGGCGCCGGACGGTTTGCCTCATCTCGTCTCGAACGTATACGTCTCGCCGCTGCGGAGGGTCGTTTCCGTTGCGAGAACGCGGGCGGGGAGTTCGAGCGACTGCTTTCTGCCGAGGGCGATGCGGACGGTGTCGTGGGTGAGTGTGAAGTGGAGGTTTTCGCCCCGGATGCGGAGGGTGAAGGAGAGCGATTTCCACTGCTTGGGCAACCGGGGCTCGACGAGAAGCGTGTTTTTTGAGACGTTGACGCCACCGAAGCCGAAGACGGCGGCCATCCACGCGCCGCCCATGGCGGTGCCGTGCAGCCCGTTGCCGGTGTCGCCGCGGCCGGTGAGCGACGGGTCAAGGTCGAGGCCGGCGGAGATCATGAAGTTGCGGTAGGCCTCGTCCATCTCGCCCATCTCCTTCGCCATGATCGCGTTGACGACGAAGCTCATGGACGAGAAATTCATGCTCTTGCCCTTGTAGTAGTCCCAGTTTGCGCGCTTGACGGCCTCGTCGAACTCGTCGCGGTAGAGCACGAGGGCCATGACGACGTCGGGCTGGTTGAGCGCCTGGTAGGGGAAGACGGTGACGAACCACTCGGTGCGCCCGTCGAGGAGGTCCTGGGGCGGGGGATCGAGCTCGTAGAAGCGCTCGCATTGCTCGTAGATCTTTGTCGCCGGGTCGTAGAGCAAGCGCACGCCGTCGGCGATGCGGCGCCACTGTTCGGGTTCGTGCTCGTCGAGGCTCAGGGTTTTCACAAGGTGCGCGTGGTCCTGGGGTGAATGGGTCGCGAGCATCTCGAGCATCTCGCATGCGGCGAGGAGGTTCTTCTTCCCAAGGAGATTCGTGTAGAAGTTGTCGGTGCTTTCGCAGTGGCCCTCGTCGGGGCCGGCAACGTCGGTGAAGCTATACGTGTCATCGTCGTTGTGGCGGGCGCGGGAGGCGTAGAAGCGCGCGGTCTCGACGAGGATTTCGACGCCGTAGGTGCGCATGAACTCGGCGTCATGCGTGGCGTGGTGGTACTGCATGAGGCTGTGAGCGACGTCGCCGTTGATGTGGATGTTCGTGTGCATGAAGCGGTACCACTTGCCGAGCGCCTCGATGCCGTTCGGCCCGGATTGCCATGCGAACTTCGCGCCTCGATAGCCGAGGTCCTTTGCGATCGCGCGTCCCGGCGAGAGGCCGACGTATCGATACGCAAGCATCCGGCGGGCGATGTCCGGGAACGTGAAGAGGAAGACGGGCTCGATGTAGAGGTCGGTGTCGTAGAATGTGGTGCCCTGGTAGTGCTCGCCGGTGAGCAGCTTGCAGGGCACGCTCATTGCGTCGGCGTGTCTCGGCGCGGCGCACATGAGGTGAAAGAGGCAGAAGCGCATGGCGAGCTGCGCCGTGTCGTCGCCCTCGATTTGGACATCGAAGCGCTGCCAGGTATCGCGCCACCAGACATCGTTGATCTCGAGGAGCCACGGGAACCGGAAGCTTTTCGCGTAGGCGGCGGGGTCGTCGTACGGCCGGGGATCCTCGTCGAGCGTGCAGGCAAGTATGATTGACCTCTCCAGGTTGATCTCGTGGTTGGGCTTCGCGCGGAACTCGTAGAGCGCAAAGATCGAGTCGGCCGAGGAGAAGACGTGCGGCGTCGCGGCAGGCTTTGAGTTGAGGTGGTCGTGCACGGCGAGCTTGAGGCCGACGCCGCTGTGCGCGGTCGTGGCCTCGAGCACGAGCGTGCGCTTGTCCGCGGAGGCGGAGGCGGCGATCACTTCGGTCTGCGGCTCCCCCGTCATGTTGGAGCGGGTGCCCCCGTCGATGCCGCTCATGATGCGGAGCGTCGCGCTGTAGTTGAGCGGCGTGACCGCATACCACATGGCGGCCTGGTGGGGATGCTTCATATCGCACGCCCGGAGCATCTGGATGCGCGTGCGGCGACCGGCGCGGTCCTCGTAGACGTACTCATACGAATAGCGGCCGCAGTCGAGCTCGTAGGTGCGCGAGAAGTCGCTGATCTCTCCGCGCTCGAAGACGATCTCGTCGTCGCCGACGAAGACGCGGACGGCGAGCGGGTTGGGGAGGTTGGCGATGGAGGGGCTCGGCCCGGCGCCGTCGACGTAGTTCTCGTCGAGGTATCGGCGCTCGTGCTTTGTGACTGGGAGCTGGCCGATCATGTCGGCGGTATCGAAGAGGCCGTTGATGAACGTCGTTGGCCAGCGGTGGCCGCGCTCCTCGAGCAGGTCGCCCTTGAGCGCCATGTAGCCGTTCGAGATGGTGAAGACGCTGGCGTGCGCACGCCGCGACTCGGCGTCGTGCTCCGTCTTGACGAGCTTCCAGTTTCCGGTTCGGTTCGCCATCGGCGGTTTACCGGGTTGCGTCGTCGCTGAGAAAGGCGTTGTGGACGAGGATGACCTCGGGCAGGCCGCCGTGCACGATGCGGCTTGCCATTTCGTAGTTCTGGCGGTGCGTGTCGCGGTTGGGCAGCGCCACGGCGCAGCCGATGCCGGCGGCCCGGAGCGCGATGATGCCGGGCTCGGTGTCCTCGAGGCCGACGCAGTAGGGGTAGTCGTCTTTCGCGACGGACATCTGGTACAGCGCGATGGAGTACAGGTCGCGGTGCGGCTTGAGCCGGGCTTCGTGGGCGTCGGAGGCGCAGACGAAGCCGTCGAACACGGCAAGGTAGTCGGCGAACTTTTCGTCGAGGAGCGTCTTTCGGCTCTCCGGCACCGGCCACGACCTCGCCTCGCTGCGGAGAATGCGCACGACTTCCTTCATCACGGCGTGGGTCTCGTAAGCGATCGAGGCGGTGACAAGCGCGATCTTGGCCGGGTTGTTCTCAAAGTGCGTGCCGAGGCGCGCGAGCCGTGGGCGCATGGCGTTGATGTCCGCTGTCGAGAAGCCGGCACGCTCATCGCCGACGAGCAGATCGCGCAGGTGGTCGAAAAGGCGGTCGGCGTCTTGGCCGAGCCAGCCCTTGATAAGCGCGAGGAAGATGCCGTAAGCGGGCATGGGCTCGACGAGGTGGGCGGCGCCCTTCGCGAGCTCGCGCGCAAGCTCGTCGCCGCGGCCCTTCTCCATTTCCTTGAGGATGCAGTGGTAGCGCGCGTAGTAGATGTCGAGCGCGGCGGCGACGAGCGCGCTGTACGACGTGTACGTGAAGGCGGCGCCGTATGTGTCGAGGAAGGGGGCGACAATGCCGGCACAGGCGTCGTAGTCGATCTGGCGCGAGACAGCGTCGAGGAACTGCGGGTCCCGGAGCATCGGGCCGAGACCGCAGTTGGCCGCGTTCTGGCGGGCGTCGCGCCGGCGCTGGGGGTCGTCGAGGTTTGCGAGCGTCCAGGCAAGGGCCGCGAAGAATGCGGCGCGAAGCTGTGCTTCGTCAGGCGTGTAGCGGCCCAGGAGGAACTCGGTGTGGCGGAAGTTACTGTTGCCGATAACGTGCGGGAGGTCCTTCACCTCATCGAGGCCGGGCCATTTCGCCGGGTCCATCCGGCCGGTGAACTTGCGCACCATGTACTCGAGCGCGTGCAGGGCGAGCGGCTCCGTTGTGGTCGAGGTGCCGTCCATGTCCACGGCGTAAGCGACGACGCGGTCGAGAGCGCCGGCGATGCGCGGGGCGAGCGGATAGAGCTCGACGGGCGAGTACACGTAGTCGAGGTTGCGGACGACGGCGACCTCGGCGGCGCCGACGCGCTTGACCACCGTGGCGAGTTCCGCGGCGGCCCCGGCGGGGTCCAGGTATCGTGCGAGCTTCTCCATACGCTTTCCGTCGGACTGCTGTGAACGGGTCGAGCGGTACGGGTCCGGGAATCCGCATGCTAGCCTGAAATGACGGGGGAGGCAACAGACAGAGCACGGGATGCCTTGCGCGGGATGCTGCCCGCGCCTTCTCGAGCGCCTCCTGCGGCGCCCGCTATATCTGCCTGCTCGGGTCAACAGGCATTTGGTGAGATTCCTTGAACCGGCGCCTGCGTGCCACAAGAGCGTCCACTATTCAGTCGTCAAACTGCGAGACCCATTTGCCCTTTTTGTCGATGTAGCCGCGTTTGTCGTCCGTTTGGGCAAACGCGAGGCCACCGCTGAAGATACCGACGTAGTCAAACTGCGGTTTGACGACAAGCTCGCCCTGCTTGTTGACGAAACCCCATTTGCCCGGGTGTGTGATGCCGAACTCATCAACAAAGCCAACGGGTTGCACAGAAGCGAGACCTTCATAGAACCATGTGGCCGAGTAGAACTGCGGCTTGATGACGATGTGCCCGGTCTTGTCGATGAAGCCCCAGCGCTCGCCGATCCGGACGGCAGCCATGCCCTCCGAAAAAGGACGGCAGGAATCGAACTGCGGTTGGATCACGATCTGGCCGGTGCGATCCATGAAGCCGACCTTTCCCTTGACCGTAACGGACGCGAGACCGTCCGAGAACGGGCCGATACTTTCGTATTTTGGTTCGATGACAAACCGCCCGGCCTTGTCGATCACGCCACATCGGTGCTCGGCAACCTGCACTGGCACGAGCCCCTCGGAGAAGGAATGGCCCCCCATGAACTGCGGTTCGATTGCGAACTTGCCCGTCTTGTCTATGTAGCCCACCTTACCGCCGACGGAAACCAACGCGAGCCCTTCACAGAACATGCTCGATTCGGGCCATCGGGGTTCAATTACCATGTCCCCCGTTCTATCAATATAGCCCCACTTATCTTCCACCTTGACCGCAGCGAGGCCGTCGAAGAAGCCTTCGGCGGCCTCGAAACGTGGTTCTATCGCCCACGCACCGGTCTTGTCTATGTAGCCCCACTTGTCGGCGACCTTGACGGGAGCTAAGCCGTCGCGGAACCCTCCGGCGTCGTCGAACTGTGGCTCGATTACCACCTTTCCGGTCTTGTCCATG
>Ga0180432_10001558_pt1 | contig 36132 bp, 28 predicted proteins | sample SS_ome_10_FD_132414 | JGI IMG/M metagenome (GOLD analysis project Ga0180432, IMG submission 132414) | Hypersaline lake sediment archaeal communities from the Salton Sea, California, USA - SS_1_MS_2 metaG | ecosystem: Environmental > Aquatic > Non-marine Saline and Alkaline > Hypersaline >... | reverse complement strand
TCTTGGCCGACGTTGGGCGACCCGTTGTCGACCGACTTGTCGAGCGAGAGGTCGATGCGCGGCGTCGGTGTGGTCGGCTGGTCATCGTAGTCGTCGCCCATGCCGTCGTTGGGTGTCGAATCATGATCGGTCTGATCTGCGGCGGAGACCTCGGCCTCGTTAAGGTAGGTCCCACTGCCAAGCACCGTCGCAGTGATCTGCAGTGTGGTGTTGGCGCCGGCGGCCAGTGCACCGATGTCCCAGACACCGGTGGAATCGTTGTACGCCCCACCGGAGTGAGAGACATAGCTGTAGCCGGAGGGCAGCAGATCGGAGACCTCGACGCCGGTGGCATTCGAGAAGCCGGTCGCATTGGTGACGACGATGGTGAACATCACGTCTTGGCCGACGTTGGGCGACCCGTTGTCGACCGACTTGTCGAGCGAGAGGTCGATCCGCGGGGTCGGTGTGGTCGGCTGGTCATCGTAGTCGTCGCCCATGCCGTCGTTGGGAGTGGAGTCGTGATCGGTCTGATCGGCGGCGGAGACCTCCGCCTCGTTGAGGTAGGTCCCGCTGCCAAGCACTGTCGCGGTGATCTGCAGGGTGGTATTGGCGCCGGCTGCCAGTGCGCCGATGTCCCAAACACCGGTGGAATCGTTGTACGTGCCGCCGGAGTGGGAGATGTAGCTGTAACCCGAAGGCAGGAGATCGGAGACCTCGACGCCGGTGGCATTCGAGAAGCCGGTCGCATTGGTGACGACGATGGTGAACGTCACGTCTTGGCCGACGTTGGTGCTGCTGCTGTCGACCGACTTGTCGAGCGAGAGGTCGATGCGCGGGCTCGGTGTGGTCGGCTGCGTATCGTAGTCATCGCCCATGCCGTCGTTGGGGGTGGAGTCGTGATCGGTCTGATCTGCGGCGGAGACCTCCGCCTCATTGAGGTAGGTCCCACTGCCAAGCACCGTCGCGGTGATCTGCAGCGTGGTGTTGGCGCCGGCCGCCAGTGCGCCGATGTCCCAGACGCCGGTGGAATCGTTGTACGCCCCGCCGGAGTGGGAGACGTAGCTGTAGCCGGAAGGGAGCAGGTCGGCGACCTCGACGCCGGTGGCATTCGAGAAGCCGGTCGCATTGGTGACGACGATGGTGAACGTCACGTCTTGGCCGACGTTGGGGGTGCTGTTGTCGACCGACTTGTCGAGCGAGAGGTCGATGCGCGGCGTCGGTGTGGTCGGCTGGTCATCGTAGTCGTCGCCCATGCCGTCGTTGGGGGTGGAGTCATGATCGGTCTGATCTGCGGCAGAGACCTCGGCCTCGTTGAGGTAGGTCCCGCTGCCAAGCACCGTTGCGGTGATCTGCAGGGTGGTGTTGGCGCCGGCGGCCAGTGCGCCGATGTCCCAAACGCCGGTGGAATCGTTGTACGCCCCGCCGGAGTGAGAGACGTAGCTGTAACCCGAAGGCAGGAGGTCGGAGACCTCGACGCCGGTGGCATTCGAGAAGCCGGTCGCATTGGCGACGACGATGGTGAACGTCACGTTCTCGCCGACGTTAGGGGTGTTGTCATCGACGGACTTGTCGAGCGAGAGGTCGATGATCGGAACAGGGGTGAGATCAACGGTGGCATCATCATCATCACCGGTCGAGTCATCGCCGGGGTCCGAGTCAGGGTCGGTCTCGCTCGAGCTCTCGACCTGGGCGTAGTTGTCGTAGTCGCCGGAGGCGAGGACGGTGGCGGTGATGTACAGGGTCTCGCTGTCGCCGTTCCCGAGCGAACCGATATCCCAGATGCCGGTCGTGCTGCTGTAGGTGCCGCCGGAGTGGGAAACGTAGGCGAGACCGCTGGGAAGAACATCCTCAACCGTCACGCTCGAGGTGTCCTGTGGGCCATCGTTGGTGACGGTGAGGGTGAACGTCACGTTGGAGCCGACGTTGGGGGTGGTGTCGTCGGCCGACTTCTCCAGACGAAGATCGGCATCGATGCATGTCACGAGTGCCTGGAGATCGACGGTTGTGGACGCATCCTCTGAGGTATAGATTGTTGAAGCGGCGCCGGAGAACGCAAGATCAAAGGTATAGGTTCTTCCGTCCTTGACAAACGTATGTGTTCCGGGCGACGTCACGAACGTCACGATATCGTCGCAACAGTTGTCTCCGCTGTTCGGCGTCTCCTCGAAGTCGATGTCGTAGACGTACGTGTTGGAAATATCGCCTGACAGCGTCATGCGCAGTTCGAGATCCGTGGGATAGCCGCCGTAGATTACGTAGTTGCGGTGGGTGAACTGGGCAATGGTTGTCCATGCGTTCTCCGGCAACGTGACGGACTGCCCGGTGAACGTGAATCCGCTCTGCTGGCTCCAGGATATACAGTCCCCGTCCGAGCCATAGTTGCCCCAGCGAATCTCGTGGCTTTGGACAGAGATACAGGACCATGCCGGGCTCCAATTCTGCCAAGTCCCGGAGGAAGACACACTGAAGCTGTCTCCCATTCCGGCAAGCGAGACACCCAGCAGAAGCACTGCAAGGACCAACGCCACGGCGATGGTCTTCGTCCCCCTCTCCTTGTTCCCCCGAGCCGTGGTTGCCTTCGTTCTCATGCTACCCTCCTAGGAACATGGCAACCCAGCCACCTGTGTCCTCCGATAGTCGCAGAGAGGAACCGTGTCGGTTCGCCCTTGCGTCCCCCTGGAAGAACACAGGCCCGTGGCTTTGCGTCCCATCCTCGCGGATGGTTTGCCTTTTCGATCTGTCCGGTACCAATCGTGTCTCTCATCATAGCGGATTCATCCCCTAATCAATGGGAGATGGAACGCCGTCCAACTGGGTTCGTCCCTGAATGCACAACGCGCGCTCGACGGCTGCCGGGGAGACCAACTGCTCTTCCAGCAGGATATCGCCAAGCAACTTGTCGGTGAATTTCGTCTTCTGCAGTTCGAGTCCCTTGGCCAATTCGGAGCGGGAGAGCACACCAAGGTCGACGAGGATCTCTCCGAGGCGCTTCCTGCTCTCGAAATACTCCTCGAGGATCGACAGAATAACTGAGCTTCGGCTCTTGCGCTCGTGCTGCCCCTTCGCGTCGACCAGTTTCACAAGGTAGGCGTCATCTTCGTTGTAGTAGATCGTCGTTTGCATTCCCTCTCCTCCCATCTCCTTGCTGCACAACAAAAGCGCCGGGCACCAGTTTCCTGGTAACCCGGCGTCCCTCGCACTCTCTTCAGTACGTCGCATGCGCTGTGCGCATGGGCCCGTGGTTTTGCGAACCTACCTCACGATAGGGTTGCCCTTTTCAGGAGTATGAACTAAGTGGAACCACTATATTAGCCATAGATGAGAATGTCAAGGGGAAGAGGACAGTTGCTCAGGAGCGACTTCAGACGGCGATCCAGAACCCCCCGCACACTCCGGTCGATTGCGGGGTCCTGACAACCGACCGTATACTGACCTCCTCATGACCAAGGCGTCGAAGCAGACTCCGATGATCCGCCAGTACATGCGGTTCAAAGCGGACTATCCAGATACGATCCTCTTTTTTCACTTGGGGGACTTCTACGAAACGTTCTTCGACGATGCGGAGGTAGCAGCACGGGAGCTTGATATCGTCCTGACCTCGCGAAATGGTCACCCGATGGCCGGTGTCCCGGTGCGACGGGGAGAAGCGTACATCAACCAACTGCTCAAGCGGGGCCACAAAGTCGCGATATGCCAACAGGTCGAGGATCCGAAAGCGGCGAAGGGTCTCGTGAAGCGAGATGTCATTCGTGTCGTGACGCCTGGCACGGCGATCGAGGAGCCGGTTCTCGATGAGGGTGTCAACAACTACCTATGTGCGGTCGCTCCTCCTGCGGAGGGGCAACGGTACGGTGTCTCGTTTCTCGATTTGTCGACCGGCGAGTTCTTAGTCACAGTCGCGGAAGGGAACGAGATGCTTCGGGACGAGATAGAGAGGCGTGGACCAAGCGAAATCCTTCTCCCCGAGACTGCGGATGCTGAGACGGCAGACGTAGGCGATGGATGGCTTGTTACGCGTGTACCGTCGCAGGCGTTCTCTGCCGATGCTATGAAGGATGCAGCGCTGGGCGCCATTGAGGAGTGCGGACTGCGGGCGGCGGGAGCAATCCTTGCGTACGTAAAGCGCACACAGAAGGGAGTTCTGGAACACATCAGACCGGTTCATCCGTACAGCTTGGCCGAGCACATGGATCTCGATGCATTCACGACGGCCAGCCTTGAGCTGGTTAAGCCGCTTCGCGATGGGCAAGAGCGGGGGACGCTTCTGCACATGCTCGATCGCACCGGGACGAGCATGGGACGGAGGTTGCTCCGAAGGATGCTCCTCGCCCCTCTCACCGATCGCGTCGCGATTGAGCAACAGCTCGACGTGGTAGAGCGGTTGACCGATGCGACACGAGCTCGGCAGTCGCTACGCGAGCAAATCGGCGAAGTGCACGACATCGAGCGGTTGATCGGTAAGCTCGGCGCACGGCGGATGCGCCCAATCGACTTGCTCCGTCTACTGAAATCGCTTGAACCGATCGGGAAGATCGCGCAAGCCGTGCGCGATCTGAACGAGGACCGACCGATTGCTCGCATACATGCGATGGCCGACATGCTGACCGATCCGGAACTCGACCGTGTCGCGGAGCAGTTCGCCCACATGCTGGTTGATCAACCACCGCCGGAAGCTCGCGATGGAGGGGTCATCCGCAACGGCTACAGCGAAGAGCTTGACACGCTTCGCCAGGAGACGAAATCGGTTCGCGGGTGTCTCGCAGAGATGGAGCAGAAGGAGCGCGAGAAGACGGGGATCCCGTCATTGAAGATCGGATTCAATCGTGTCTTTGGGTATTACTTGGAAGTCACGCGCAAGCATCTGGACAAGGTTCCCGAAGCGTATCATCGTCGGCAGACTCTGGCCAACGCCGAACGGTTTGTCACCGAAGAGCTCAAGGCGTTCGAAGAGAGGATCTCAAGCGGGGAGGAAAAGACTCGAGCGCTGGAGATCGACCTGTTTGAGGGTGCGCTCAAACGCCTGGGGGAAGTGATCCCGCAGCTTCAGCGGCTCGCAGATGCGATTGCGAAACTCGATGTTGGGCTGTCGTTGGCCGAGAACGCGCACCGCTACGGGTATGTCCGACCGGTGTTTCATGAAAAGCATGAGCTTCTCATTCGCGAGGGGCGCCATCCGGTCGTCGAGAGGATTGAAGAGTTTGTCCCGAACGGGCTCGACCTGGAAGAGGGCTGCGATCTCGTGATCCTTACCGGGCCGAACATGGCTGGCAAGTCGGTCTTTCTCAGACAGACGGCATTGATCTGCTTGATGGCTCAGATCGGTTCGTTCGTGCCGGCCGCCGAGGCGCATCTGCCGATCGTCGACCGCGTATTTGCGCGTGTTGGGGCAAGTGACATGCTGTCGGCCGGGATTAGCACATTCATGATGGAGATGCTCGAGGTCGCGGCGATTCTCAAGCGAGCAACGGAGCGCAGCCTGATCATTCTCGATGAGATGGGCCGGGGAACGAGTACATTCGATGGCGTCTCGATTGCTTGGGCGGTTGCGAAGGAGCTTGCATCCCGCGTCCGGGCGAAGACGCTGTTCGCAACGCACTACCAGGAGCTGACGCGGCTTGTCGGCGAAATCCCCAATGCGGTGAATCTGCACGTTGCAGTCAAGGAAGTTGGTCGAGAGGTCGTGTTCCTTCACCGGGTTGAGCTGGGAACGGCGGCTGGAAGCTACGGGGTTCACGTGGCGAGACTCGCCGGGCTGCCGGACCATGTGACGGACACGGCGGACCGGATCTTAGCCGAGTTGCTGGCCGAAGCACCGCTATCGCAGCTTGGCAACCATGCGGTTGAGGAAACGCTGCTTCCCCTGTTTGGTGCGGAAGACCACCCGGTCATTGCCGAGCTGCGGAAAATCGACCCGGAGCGGATGACACCACTTGATGCGCTTCGGGTGTTGGCGGATCTTCGGAGCCGGATCGACTGAACGGAGCGCTCGATGTCTGACCACCGATCAATGGATCACGTCCCGGTGCTGTGCTCCAGAGTTGTCGATCTGCTAGGCGCGCGTTCCAATGGCACGGTCGTAGACGGGACGGTCGGACTTGGCGGTCATGCCGAGGCTCTCCTCGATGCGGAAGCGACCGTGCGGCTGATTGGAGTTGACCGTGATCGGGAAGCGCTCAAGAGGGCGGGAGAACGCCTTGCCCGGTTCGGTCCGCGTGCAAAGCTAATCCACGGCAACTACCGTAGTCTGGATCGATTGCTGGACAGGATCGGAATCGATCAGATTGATGGCCTTCTTCTCGACGTAGGGGTCTCATCGCTTCAGCTCGATGACATGCGCCGCGGGTTCAGCTTCCGTGGGGACGGTCCGCTTGACATGAGGATGGATCCGACCGAGGGGCCATCGGCGGCCGAGTGGCTCGCGACGGCATCGCAGGTGGAGATCGCCGAAACGCTACGCACGTATGGTGAAGAACGGTATGCCGAGCGGATCGCCCGCGCAATCGACGAAGCCCGGCACCGTCAGCCAATTCGGATGACAGGAGCGCTCGCGGAGATCGTTCACAGTGCCGTTCCCGGGAGCTACCGCCGCGGCCGGATCGATCCTGCGACAAGGACATTCCAGGCAGTGCGGATCCGCATCAATGGTGAATTGGATGCACTGGCCGAAGGATTACAGGTTGGATTCGACCGTCTTGTATGTGGCGGCGTACTGGTTGCGATCAGCTTCCACTCGTTGGAGGACCGGATCGTCAAACGGTTTCTTCTGCACAAGGCGGCAGATTGCGTTTGCCCTCCCGACTTGCCGGAATGCGTTTGCGGCAAGGAGATGGAGGCGGAGATCCTAACCAAGCATCCCGAAACGGCGACGACAGCCGAGGTTGAGGCGAATCCGCGATCTCGAAGTGCGAAGCTCCGGGCGGCGAGGAAAGTCGTCTAGTTCAGTTTCGAACACGACACGTGTCCACCAAGCATCGGCCCGTCTGCCCTACGCTCAGGTTCGTGATGCCGTATCGATCCGGGTCGAGGTCGCTTGTCCATTCGCGGAGTCGCTCGCGGAGCATATCGCGAGCGCGGACCGTATCGATCGGTACCATCACATTCATCCTCGTTGCGGGACTTGGTGCGGGATTCTGCTTCTTGCATCTGTGGCAGACGACGCGGATCCACGAACTAACGGCATCCAAGCACAGCGCTGTCGCCCTGCTTGAGGACATCGAAGGGGTCAATCGGGTTCTCGAATTTCGGATTGAACAGGCGTTCTCCCTGGAGCGGGTCGCGCGGATTGCGCGCGAACAGTTGGGGATGATCGAGCCGACCATTGTTCACTATGTTCCCGTCACCACGAACAGATCCGACTGAACAGACGACGCGGCGAAGAGGACGTATCGCCGCTGCGATCCTGATCGTCCTTGCGATGGTGGTCGTGGGCCGGTTGTTTCAATTACAGATCGTCGAGCACAGATCTTGGGCGGCAGCTGCAGCGGCGATCCAGGAGCGAACGATCGAGCTTCCGCCCCGCCGGGGATCGATCACCGACAAAGATGGCGAGCTGCTTGCATTCGATGTGAAAGCGATGGCAGTCGCGTTTGACGGAATCAACGGAACCGAGCGAGAGGCCATGGCGAAAATCCTTGCGGAAGAGCTGGGTCTCACAATCGGAGAGGCTTCGGATCTTGTCCATCGCAGAAGCTACTTCACATGGATCGATCGGCGTGTCGATATCGAGACCGCCCAGCGGATGGAGCAGCGAGCGGAAGCGGCAGAAGCATATGGACTCATTCTCCTCGACACGTGGAAACGCTGCTATCCACAAGGATCCCTCGCGTCGAACGTCATTGGGTTTGTCGGAACGGACGGCGTGGGGCTTGAGGGGATCGAGCTGGCGTTTGACGATCACCTCCGCGGCGACGTGCGGCGACTTCGTATCCTCGAAGGAGCGGACGGACGTGCCTACGAGGTTGAGGTTCTCGAAGACGGTTGTCCCGGAAGAGATCTGACCCTGACGCTTGATGCGGAGCTTCAGTTCATTTGTGAACAGGAGATCGAGTCGGGCGTATCGACATTCCGAGCCGATAACGGGATGATCCTCATCCTTGATCCGATGAGCGGTGACGTGCTCGCAATGGCTCAGGACAAGACGTACGACCTGAACCGGTTCTGGATCTCAACCGCCGAAGAGCGGAGAAACCTTGCGGTGACATACCTGTTCGAGCCCGGGTCGATCTTCAAGGTATTCACCGGATTGGCGGCACTCGAGGCGGGCGTCGTATCTCCGGAAGACACGTTCGATGGCGACGACGGGATCGACGTCCACGGGCACGTAATGCATAACTCCGAGTATCACTCGTATGGACAGGTGACCTTCGCACAGATCATCGAAGACTCGGTTAATACGGGGATGATTCGGGTCGCGCAACAGCTTGGCGAACAGCCGCTGCACGCGATGCTTACGGCATTGGGATTCGGGCGACCGACCGGCATAGAATTGCCTGGCGAAATCGGCGGGATTCTGCGTGACGTCGAGCAATGGTCCGGCTTGGCGTTGGCATCGACGTCCATTGGTCAGTCGGTGGCCGCAAGCGGTATCCAACTTGCCCGTGCGATGGCTGCTGTGGCGAGCGGCGGAACGATCGTTGTGCCGCATATCGTCCGTGTCGATCCCTCGTCGGATTGCGATACCACGGCCGGGGCTGTCGCGTCAAGTGCTGCCTGTGACACGATGCGAGGCCTGATGGTTCGCGTTGTAGAGAGCGGAACGGGCACGTTGGCCGCAGTCGAGGGGTTCTCGGTGGCCGGGAAGACGGGAACCGCCCAGAAAGCGGTCCCCGGCCAAGGGTATGTCGACGGCAAATACACGTCGTTGTTCTCAGGGATCCTGCCGGCCGGGAGGCCCGAATATGTAGTGCTCGTCGTGCTCGATGAGGTGAAGACGACGCCTGTGTGGGGCGGGTACACGGCCGGGCAAATCTTCCGCGACACGGTGTCGCGGTTGGTGCATCAAGAACAGCTTGTGCCGGCGGCTGCGTACTGAGTCAACGGCGCAGGTGAATGGCGAGCATCGACAGGTCGGCCTGGGAGACCCCTGGGACACGGCAGGCCTGGGCAAACGACTGCGGGCGGACGCGCCCGAGGAGATCGCGTCCCTCGATAGAGAGATTGTGCAATCCGTCGTAGTCCAGGTTGCTCGGAATCGTGAGTTTCTCGGTCCGTTTCAATCGATCGATGTCTCGCTCGTGTTGGGCCAGATAGCCGGCGTATTTTCCTTCGACTTCCACTTCGTCGATCACATCCTGCGGGAGTTCGTTCTCAGGTAGAAGGTTCGTGAGTCGGACGTCCGGGCGGCGGAGTAGCTCGAACAAGCTGGCCCCGTTGTGTTGGAGCGGAGAGCTTCCACAGGCAGCCAGCTGTCCATTGAGCGGGTGAGAGGGCCCGATGCGGGTTGTCCTCAGCTCTGTGGTCAGCTGCTCGATCTTCACCCTCCTGGCTACGACCTGCTCATAGCGGTGTTCGGGAAGCAGTCCGATGCTGTGCCCGATCTCGGACAGTCGCAAGTCGGCGTTCCCCTCGCGCAGGGAGATTCTGTATTCGGCGCGCGACGGGAGCATGCGGTATGGCTCGGTAATCCCCTTTGTGATCAGGTCGTCAACGAGTACCCCGATGAACGCATTGCCACGCGACAGGACGATGGGATCCTTCGCCTGGACCGATCGTGCCGCATTGACCCCGGCGAGCAGCCCCTGCGCGGCGGCCTCCTCATAGCCGGTCGTGCCGTTGATCTGACCGGCGAAGTACAGCCCGACGATCTGGTCCGCCTCGAGCGAGTCATGAAGGTGTATCGGGTCGATGAAGTCATACTCGATGTTGTAGCCGTAGCGCTCGATGTGGGCGGATTCCAGCCCTTCGATGCTGTGGACGATCTCTTCTTGCACCTCGGGGGCCATGGCCGTGTAGATCCCCTGGAGGTAGATCTCGGCGCTCTCCCGCCCCTCCGGCTCGAGAAACACCTTGTGGCTCGCTCTCGCTGGAAACTTGACGATCTTCGTTTCCAGCGATGGGCAATGCCGCGGGCCTTCGCCGCTCATCAACCCGGCATAGATTGCGCTCTTAGCAAGGCTCTCACGGATGATTCGGTGGGTCTCCTCATTGGTATGCGTGACGAAGACAGGGAAGTCATCAGGCAGCGTGCGTGGCTCGTTCCAGAAAGAGAACGCGAGCGGCTCGTCGGCCGTTGGCTGTCGCTCGAGGCGATCGACATCGACTGTCCGGCGATGCACGCGAGGCGGCGTTCCGGTCTTGAGCCGCTCCAGCGTGAATCCGATCTTCTCAAGCGATGTGGCGAGTCCGTGGACGGCGGGCTCGCCTGCACGGCCAGCATCGTAGCCGACCTCACCCATCAGAACGCGCCCCCTCAGGAAGGTCCCCACGGCGATGATTGCTGTGTGCGTAGAGAACTCAATCCCTTCTCGAAGTCGCACGCCTGCGATTCCGCGCTCGCGGACGACGAGTTCATCTACCATCCCTTCGATCAGATCGAGGCCGTCCTGTGCTTCGAGGACGCGTTTCCATATCCGCTTGTACGCGATGCGATCTGTCTGGGCGCGACGGACTTGCATCGCCATCCCTTTGCTTGTGTTGAGTCTGCGGACGTGCAGCATGGCCTCATCGGCGACCTGCGCCATCTCACCGCCGAGCGCATCGATCTCCCGAACGAGCTGCGACTTGCCGGGTCCGCCGATGGCTGGATTGCATGGCATTTTTCCAATCTCGTTCAGGTTGACCGTGATCAGTGCAGTGGACGCGCCGAGTCGCGAGGCGGCCAACGCCGCCTCGCAACCGGCATGGCCGGCCCCGACGACGATCACATCGTAGGCTCTCATCTTGCGTTGATCTCCGGTTGGGGAGCTCCTATCCCTGGTCCTTGCCGCGGAGCCAACTGAGCAGTTCGATCGGAACGGGGAACACAATTGTCGATGCGTTCTCAGCCGAGATGTCATTCAGCGTCTGGAGGTAACGAAGCTGAAGCGCTGCAGGGTTCCGCTCCATAATTCCGGCGGCTTCGCCGAGCTTCGTTGCCGCTTGCAGTTCACCTTCCGCGTTGATCACCTTGGCGCGTCGATCTCGTTCCGCCTCTGCCTGTCGCGCAATCGCGCGCTGCATGTCGCTTGGGAGCTTGACGTCCTTGATCTCCATGTTCTTGACCTTGATACCCCATGGGTCCGTCTGCTCATCAACGATCTGCTGCAACTGCATGTTGATCTTCTCACGCTCGCCGAGAACCTGGTCGAGCTCGAAGCCCCCAAGCACACTCCGAAGTGTCGTCATGGCAATCTGCCGTGTGGCCTCCATGTAGTTCTGCACTTCGACGACCGCAGCGCTTGGATCGAGCACGCGGAAGAACAGCACAGCGTTGACTTGCGTGGACACATTGTCCTTGGTGATCACTTCCTGTGGCGGGACGTCCAGTGTGATCGTACGCAGTGTGATTTTCACCATCTTGTCGATCACGGGAATGATGAGGAAGATCCCGGGTCCCTTGGCGCCGACAAGGCGACCCAGGCGGAAGATGACACCTCGTTCATACTCGCGAACGATCTTGATCGCGTTCGCCAGGAACAGCACCACCAGAACGACAATCGCTCCAAGCGCGGTATACATTGGATCTCGCCTCCTTGTGTGAATCGTGGTTCGATCAACACGGATGGTAGGTGGGGTGTCTGGCCGTGTCAATCGTGCCTCGCGTCGCGGTTCGATATACTCTCCCCTGACCTGAACGAAAGGGGACGATCATGGGGCGCCATTGCCTGATTGCTGGTAACTGGAAGATGCACAAGACACCGCAGGAATCTCTCGCATTCCTGGAGGCATTTCTGTCGAAGCTCGGTGATCTGCGTGGTTTGGAAGTCCTGCTGATCCCGTCGTACACAAGTCTCGAATCGATGGGACGCCGGCTGGCCGGCTCCCCGGTCCGGCTCGGTGCCCAAGACGTGTACCATGAGGCCTCCGGGGCGTACACGGCTGCCGTCTCCGTAGAGATGATTGCTGCGTGCGGATGTCGGTACACGTTGGTTGGACACTCCGAGCGGAGGCACGTGTTCGGCGATGATGACGAGATGGTCCACCGGAAGCTATCCGCTGCGCTAGCCGGAGGTCTGTCGCCGATTCTCTGTGTCGGTGAGACACTCGAGCAACGCCGCGCCGGTGAAACGGAAGCCATCTTGACTCAACAGCTCGCGGCCGGACTAAGAGACGTCGAGTCCGAGACCTTGCCGGAGATCGTCGTGGCCTACGAACCGGTTTGGGCGATTGGCACAGGAGAGACGGCGACCCCCCAACAGGCCCAGCAATCGATTGCCGGAATTCGCCGCTGGATCGAAGACTACGACAGCAAGCTATCTGCAGCGCGTGTTCGCATACTATATGGGGGAAGCGTCAAGCCGGGGAACGCCTCCGAGCTGCTTTGCCAACCGGACATCGATGGAGCGCTGGTCGGTGGTGCGTCGCTGGATCCAGAGGCGTTTGCGGCGATTGTCCAGGTAGGGGGAGGCTTGGCAATCGAGACATGAGAATCCTGAGAACGATCCCAAACCAAATCACGGTTGCGAGAATCGCATTCGTGCCGCTGCTGATGTTTCTCATCCTCTTCGAGTCGAATGTGACGCATATCCTCGCGATGGTCCTCTTCTTCCTCGCTGCCGTCTCCGATGCAGTGGACGGGTACATCGCGCGGAGCCTGAAGCAAACGTCGCTGTTCGGGAAGTTCGCCGATCCGATCGCCGACAAGCTGCTTATTGCAGGTGCGTTGATTGCACTCCTGCAGCTTGGTGACCTAAGCGCGTGGGCTGTAATGGTGATCATCGCTCGAGAGTTTCTTGTGACCGGTCTTAGGATCCTTGCCATCTCGGAAGGGGAAGCCATCGGGGCAAGCATCCTTGGCAAGGCGAAGACGATCTCTCACGTGGCTCTTGTCTTGGTGATTCTCGTGGCTCGTTCGTTTGCGCTTGGCCATGCGGGAGCCGTGGCCAAGAGCACCTGCCTTGGGCTTGCGCTTGCGCTCTCTGTCGTTTCCGGAGTTGAGTACTTCTATCGTTCGCGGCAGCTGTTCGCCTAGGTGCATCTGTCGCCTATCTGCGTGATCAACGCGCTCCTGAAGCTGAACACGCAGCCCCTTCTCACCTTCTCGGACGGCCGATACTTGATGCGTGATGAGACGAAAGACTCGGATCTTTGGATCCGTGGCCATGTTGCTTTGCGTGCTTGCCGGGGTAGAGGTCTCCACCGTTGCACAGCCTGACCTTGACTTGGCATTTAACCCATCTCCGGCCTCTCGCGGAAGCATGCTGACGATAACCGCAATGCTTGATTGTACGGGGATCGGTCCGCTTGAAGGAGCTACGCTCTACCTTCCGCTTCCGATTGGGTTCGATCAGTGGGCGAGCAAAGCACGAATCGATCAAGGTGCGTGGTTTGGGTATCCTGCGAATGGCTTGATTCCGCTTGGCCCTATTCCACCTTCGAAGCAATGCACGATAGATATTCAAGCGTTCGTTGAGCTTGCTGCGCCGCGAGCGTTTTCGATTACGGCACAGGTCCACGACAATGGCGGAGATCTGGTCGATGCGAGCGCGTGGGTCAATGTCCTTCCATCGGTCGATGCAGGTGCTGACCTGTTGGTTGATCTGGGAACAGATGTGGAACTCGACGGGGCGTCGGTTGCTGACGGGGGAGGCGCGATAGCGGCCTACGATTGGAGTGATCACGGAGCAGGTGGCCTGTTCGATGCCCCGGACACGATCCACCCGACCTACACCCCCCCGATGCACAGTGGGGTTGTTGAACTCACACTACGGGCGACCGATATCGATGGCGGCTTCGCGACAGACTCGCTACGGCTGCGCGTGAACTCGCCTCCGGACGTCGAGGCAGGACCGGATTGCGCGGGCGACGAAGGCGAAGCGATCCCCCTCTCCGGAGCGTCTACGTCGGACGTGGATGGATGGGTTGCATCTCATGCGTGGAGTGATGGCGGAGCCGGTGGTAGATTTGAGCCATCGGAAACAGTTCTGGATCCAACCTACGTGTTTCCGAGACTCGAAGGGCGCGACGATCGGCAGGTCGAGCTGACGCTGACTGCGGTCGATGACTGGGGGGCGGTGGGAAGCGACTCGCTGATGCTGGTCATCAGAAACGTGAATTCACCGCCGGATGTCAGCGCTGGACCGGACCGCTTCGCCGCCGGGGGAGCCTCGATCGGCCTCAGCGATGCAACCGCTTCGGACGAGGATGGGTGGATTGTTTCACATGTATGGAGTGATGGCGGAGCCGGGGGCGTGTTCGAGCCATCGGCAGCCGTACTGAACCCCGCCTACCGAGTTCCGCGGTTCGATGGTTGCGAGGATATCGAGATTCCCCTAGAGCTGACGGTCACGGACGATCAAGGGGCACAAGGACGTGACACGTTCGTCCTCACGGTTGGCGGAACCAATGCGCCGCCGGATATCGATATTGGGGGCGATGTGGAGGTCCAGGAGGGCGAGACGGTCGCGCTCTTGGCAAATGCATGCGATGAGGACGGTGAGATCGCTTCCATCCTGTGGGAGCAGACGAGTGGACCGCGTGTCTCGATCCTCCCAAGCGAGAATGGATCTACGATTCGATTCGAGGCGCCAGCTGTGGAGATCCGGGAAACGCTGGCGTTTCGTGCAACGGCCTTCGATAACTGCGGCGCGAGCACATCCGACGGGGTTCTCGTTGATGTCCTGCCGCACGATGTAGACTCCCAACGATCGTCGCTCGCAGTACGCATGGAGGCGTTCGATGCGGGAGGGTTCCCGTTGCTTCCGTGGGATGTCGTATCTCTCTCTGAGCGGGTCTCGTTTCGAGTCATCGTGACGAATATCGGACAGACATCGCTGTCCGACCTCGAGGTCGTGTTCGACGATGGACAGGTCATTGGCGTGACTCCAAGCTGGCTTGATCCATGGGACAGCGTGTCGCTCGATATCACTCGATCTGCCGAACTCAGTGCGCCAAATGATACGTTCGAGATCAGGATCCAAGCTGTTGGTGTGGACCCGAGAGGCGCAATGGTTGAGAGGAGGAGTTCGTTTGTGCTGTACGTCCGTGCAGGAGAGCAGGGGCTGGCCTTGGACAAGACCATTGACCGGACCGAGGCACTGGTAGGGGACACGGTTACGTACACGTACACGGTTCGGAATACCGGCGACATCATGATGGCTGGTCTTGCACTCGACGACGATCGTCTTGGGAGAATCCCGCTTCCGTCCACCGAAGCGGGCGCAGGTGACGTGATTGTGGCAAACGTTACATATACCGTCCGTTCGGCGGATCTTCCGGGGCCGCTGGTCAATACCGCCACTCTTTCAGGATACACCCAGGAAGGGCATCGAGTGGAGGCGGAGGCTGTCGCGAGCATCGAGCTTTCATCGGACCCCATCGGCGGCGGTGGTGCGTCTTCTCGAGCGTCAACGTTTGCCGGCCGACTCGCCATCAGCGAAGTCGCCTGGGCCGGAACGTGTAGTGACTCCAAGGCGGAATGGATCGAAATCGCGAATCTCAGCTCGCAGGCGGTAGACCTCACCGGCTGGCGGCTTTGCTGGAACGAGGGAGGGATTATCCCTCCGGAGGAGGGCGTGGGATGCTGGATAGATCTTGAGGGATCCGTGGACCCGCTCCCGAATGTGGCGCTATCAGGCGGCATGCTACGCTTCGAGGATACAGGCGGGGACTCGCTTTGGCGGATTGAGCACCCGTCAAAGGCCGCCGGCTACTTCCTCCTCGAGCGGGGAAGTGACAGTGCTATTTCCAACATCCATGCCGATCAGATCTATGATGTCGCGTTCGATCTCCCGAATGCCGGTGCAGCGCTGTTCTTGGTCTCTCCGGACGGAACCGTTGTGGACACGGCCAATGCGCGAGCCTCAACGGAGGGCGGATGGCCCGCCGGAGAGAGCAACTCAAAGGCGACGATGGAGCGCATCCGGCTTGATCTTGGAGATCACCCAGGCAACTGGCAGACGCATCCGGGCGTGCTGATGTACGGTAGGGATGCCGAGGGCCGACCACTACTCGCGACAGCGGGGAAGCCGAACTGCCCGTCCTCTGAAGAGCTGATTCGGGCCGCCGAGGAACAGGTCCATCCCGCTGCGGTGAGTGGCACGATAACGGTCCCCTTGCTATACAGTGAAACAGCAGGTCCGGCGAGCATTCGGATCACTGCTGCGCCGGGCGGCACTGCCGGAGGCGGTGGAACGATTGACATGCCAAAAACCTCTACACGGCGGAGCAGAAAAGGATCATGGCTCGATGTGAACCTGCAGAGAGCAACCGCCGGAACATACTACATCTGGATTTCGTATCCGGATGGTCAGTCTTTTCTCCTGGCGCTGTCGAAATGACGTGAGCGGGGTAGGAACTCACCCCGCCTGTTCAAGACGAGACTGCGGTCGCTAGAATACCCTGTGGGAGGTTCGACTGTGAGAGCCCGTAGCTCAGTTCTGCACTATCTTGGCGTGATCCTCGTGGCATTCTCTGTGCTGCAGGCCGCCCCGTTGATCGCTAGCGCTGTCTTCAACGAGACCGTTCGATTTCCAGTTCGGATCTATGCCGTGCCAGCGGCGATCGCTGCTGGTCTTGGGGTGGGGTTGGCCGTTCTGTTTCGGCCCCGAACACTATCAGCCGGGGCAGCGATGGCGATCGGTGCACTTGGTTGGTTCGTTCTCTCACTGGTGGGCGCGATTCCATTCTGGCTGGCACTTGACATCACGTATCTCGACGCTTTCTTCGAGACGGTCAGCGGATTCACGACGACCGGGGCAACCCTTCTTACCGGACTCGATCTGTTGCCGAAGAGCCTTCTACTATGGCGTGGGATGACGCAATGGATCGGCGGATTGGGAATCTTCACGCTGTTCCTGTTCGTCATCCGCGGAGGGGGACAACGGCATGTTCTCCTCGGAGCGGAGGCGCACAAGGCGCGGTCCCAGCGGTTCGCCCCCGGTGTGTTCAGCTCACTCCGCATTCTGTGGGGAGTGTACGGAGGCCTGACGGTGGTGTGTGCGTTGTTCCTGTGGGCCGAAGGAATGGGATTGTTCGATGCAGCTGTTCATGCGCTGACGACGCTGTCGACTGGAGGGTTCTCGACGTACGACGATAGCATCGCGCACTTCGCTTCGGCTGGAATCGGCCACGCGGTCGCTATTGAGTACACCATCTTTGGGTTCATGCTGCTCGGAGGGACCAGCTTCCTCGTGCATTGGGGGGCGGTACGGCGCCGATGGCAGGCGATCTGGAGCAACCAGGAGCTGCGCGCATGGCTTCTCCTCCTCCTGTGCGCATCGATCCTGGTCATTGTCGGCGACCGGGGGCGGATCTCCGAGGTGGGCCTCCACGAGCATGTACGCCGGTCGTTGTTTCATGTGGCTTCAATTGCGACCACAACAGGATTTACGATTCGCGAGCTTGCCTCTCCGTGGTTCTCCCCGCTAACAGTGCAAGTCTTCTTCTTGCTGATGATCGTTGGTGGGTGTGTTGCATCGACGGCGGGCGGTCTCAAGGTTCAACGAGTTGCCATCCTCGGCCGCTTGCTTCACCGACAGCTACGAGATGTGAGTCGATCCCCACGGGAGGCGAACCCGCTGACGTTTGACGGGCGGATTCTCCCCTCGATGGAGGCGGAACGAACCGTGGCCATCGCTGTCGTGTGGGCGGGGCTAACGGCGGCGATCTGGCTGGTTACGCTCTTGTTGTCGGACCTCGGAACCTGGGAGGCTCTCTCCGCCTCCGCGTCGGCTCTTGGGAATGTCGGGCCGAGCGCGGTCGAGACGTCTGCATTCATGCAGCTCGGTCCAGCAGTCAAGGTCTGTTATATTCTTGCGATGGTTGCGGGAAGGCTTGAGATCCTGCCGTTTCTGTTGATCTTCTCGCGTCGAGTATGGAGGTAGGTGTTCGCATGAGGGTTGTGATTGCAGGAGTAGGCGTCGTCGGGAGGCGGCTTGCGGCGCGGCTCGCGCGCGGGCGGCACGATGTCACAGTCATCGATCTGAATCGGGAGCTGTGCGATGCTGTCAGTGCCGAGTACGGTGTCGTGGCGATCTGCGGCAATGCGACGGATATCGCATCCCTTGAGGAGGCTGAGATCGGGCGGGCCGATATTGCTGTCGCTCTGATGGGACTCTCAGCCGACAACCTAGCCTTCTCGCTCCTTGCTCATGGAGCCGGCGTTGCACGGATCATCGCTCGCATGCCGAATCCGCGATATCGTGCTGCATACGAGAGGGCGGGCGTTACGAGTATCCTGGATGCCACCGGCCTGTTCCTGGATCGACTTGTCCTTGAGATCGAGCGGCCACCCGTTCACCAAGTGGCTGCAATCGCCGACGGGCAAGCGGTGATCGTCTGGGTTACGGTGGCCGATGGCTCTGCGGCGAGTGGACAGGCAGTTGATGAGGTGCGGAGCGACCGCCGCTTTCCCCGCGGCTGCATGATCTCGGGTCTGCTGCGTGCGGAGGGTGGACGGCTCCTGTTTCCCACTGGCCGCGACCGCCTACTGCCGGGTGATCAAGTTCTCCTTGTCGGCACAATCGATGGCGTGACGCGCATGGCCGATCTACTCGGTCAGAAGGAAGGGCTGGCGTCGCGGCTGTTCCGCCGGCGCGGCACCGGAGCGGCGGCCGATGAGCAGGCGATGGCGAGGCTTGACACGGCGGGAGAGAGCGAGTCAGAAGCACAGGAACCGTCCGGTGAAGACGCTGTGGATCTCGATGTACCTGAGCCGCAATAGCGGCTAGAGCGTGCCAAGCGATCGCTCGACATGCACGTCTTGGAACACTACATGGAGGAGTACATCGTCATCCATCCCCTTCTCGTAGAGAAGAAGCGTCAGCTCCAATCGCGTCGGATCGGAGAAGCCGGTCTTGTCTCGAAGCAGCGGGCTGAAGACGAGTCCCTGCTGGCGGATGGATCCGTCGTCCTGACGAAGCGCGTCGGCAATCGACCAATACCCTGCTAGGTCACTCAACCGTCGAACGCCGTCCACTATGAGATCGAACTGGCTCCGTCCGGCGATCAGCGCAACGGTCTCGGGCAGGCGGTTATCACCGATGCCGGTATCACCATGCACTGGCACTGAGATCCACACATCGGAGATAGGCCCGACGCTTGCGATGAGGGTCCAATTCTCGCCGACAAGCGCTCCCTCACGCAGGGAAAGCGGCGGATCCGCCTCCGAAGTCCTGAGGGAGAGGCGGAGGGAGCCCTGGCCGTTGGTGGCGATTCGCAGGCGTCCTTCCCCTGCGACCGGTCGAATCGATCCTTCGCCGTTGTAGCTGAACGCATCGTCCGAATGGCCAATCACGCGGGGTTCCTCCGCAGCAATCGACCAATCCGGAGGGACAACCAGGGGGGCGACAAGGAACCATCCGGCGACCGCTAGGGCGATACCTATCCCCAGCCAGATCAGTGTTCGCAGGTTTCCCATGGGTCTGTCTCCCTAGGGGGACACGGTGAACGGCTCTTGGAACGCAAGCGTTCCTGCGAGCGAGGCGCGGACGAAATAGCGCCCTGGGGCAAGCGCTGTGAGGTCAAGCGTGTAAACGCGCCAATCCGTTTTCCCGATGACATCCTCGCTGTGCTGTACCGTCTCGCCGCTCGATGTGATCCAATCGATATCGAATAGCTCATGATCCTGCATCGACGTAAAATGGACGATCAAGTGTGCGACATCATCGGAAATGCTGAACCGATCCGTCTCCTGACGGCCCACGTACCCGCCCCGTTTCTCCTCGACATTGCGAAACAGCCCGTAGCGGAGTTCCCTGAAATAGGAGCTTGTCAGCGCTGAGGCGATCTCTTCCGAGATGTCTGATGCTGCGCTTGCGAGCAGCGTATCGAATCCACCGAACGCGCTTTGCACAGGAAGCGAGATACTGTCCGAGCCATCCAGATCGAATACCCGCTCGATGATTCCGGTCTCCACATCGATGATCTCAATCTGGGCGAGGACGCGAACCGAGTATCGGGTTCCGGGTGCATGTGCGATGCAATCTCCGCCCTCCCAATCGGTGCACACCGTCGTTGGGTCGGATCGCGTGTCGACTGCATAAACAGATCCTGTCATCAGCTTGCTGACTCCCGTGAGCGATCCAATCTCAATCGCGGTTGCGGCATCGATTGACCCGCTTGTGTCCAATGCCCGCTCGATGAGTAAAGCATCGAGTTGCGCACGGGAGAAGACGTCGATTGCCTCGATACGGACGAGCTTCGCCTCGACTCTCGATCGGACGGTCTCCTCGACTCCGGACCATGTCGAGCTGTTGCGGAATTCCATCACGGCCACGTCGAACCGTGTGTCGGCGACATGGACGGTATTCGGCGGCTCGGGGATGTAGAAAATCATCAATGTGGCGACGAGCAGGACGCCGACCACGACGGCGATCAGAATGGATGCCGATTCGTCCATGGATTCCCTCCCCTGTCAATCCTCCCGGTCAGAGTATGAGCCGATGGCGGGCGGAATCAAGCAACTACGCCGATCGGAGACTTGCGACTGCTTCGGCGACTGCACGAACACGCTCGACATCAACCGCTGCATCAATCGTTCCATCCTGTTTGAGGAGCGTCCCCACGATGAAACCGTCGGCATCCCTGTATGTGGATACGTTGTCAATCCGAACGCCGCTTCCGACGAATACGGGAAGCGAGGCAACCCCTTTGACCGCCTGAAGATCATCCGGTGATGTCCGATGCCCGGTCGCGATTCCGGACACGATCAACGCATCAGGGCTGTTCCGCTCGGTGTCGATTGCCGCCTCCACGACGCTCGTCAAGTGGGCGGCGTGTTTGACGTGGACGTCGGCAAGGATTTTCGTTTCCGTCCCAACATTGCGACGGAGTCGGTGGATCTCCCGGGCCTGTCCCTCGATGATTCCCTGATCGGAGAATGCGACGCCGCAGAAGACGTTGATCCGCACGAATGCTGCGCCGGTTGCCGCAGCGATCGCCAACGCGGCAAGGCCGTCGTTGCGAAGCACGTTGACGCCGACCGGGATGTGGGCTTTCTCGACAAGCTGATGAACAACGACTGACATCATTGCGACCGTCTCTGGAGGCGCCTTGATTGCGTACGGTGCGTCGCCGAGGTTCTCCACAATAACGCCATCTGCGCGGCCGCTCTCGAGCGCATACAGGTCGTGCAACGCGGCATCGAGCAGGGCACGCGAACTCCCCGACGCATACTTGACGCTTCCAGCGAGCGGAGGGAGGTGAATCATCCCGATCAACGGCTTCTCAACAGCAAATAGCTCAATCATGGAGTAACTATAAGGAGCGGACAGGAGCCGTGCCAGCACAGCGGTGCGCGAGGTATGATTGGGTGCGCAACGGGGAGACACCGCATGGATACCAGCAAAGCGGATCGAAATCGGGAACGACCACATCCGATCGATGTTCGTCAAATGCCTGCTGTGGATGGAGTTGTAGTGCCGGACGAGTTCTACACGGTCCTTGAGGCGCCCGCACGTCTTGCCGGCATGCGACGGCCATCCTCTCGAACACCGTGGGCCAGGCTATCTCGGCTGGGGTTTCGCTACGTCGTTTGCTTGACCGACGATCAAGCGCCATACGACCCATCCCCGATTGAGGTGCTTCATGCGGTGTACTTGGAAGATCTCTACGGAGGGCTCATCCCGACAGATCCAAGCTGTGAAGCAGAGCGGGTGAGCGAGGCGATCGATCGGGTTGTGGCCGCGCTCCGTGTCGGAGACGGCGTTATTGTGCACTGCGCAGGGGGGACGGGTCGAACGGGGACGGTGATTGGAGGGGTATTGCGACGGTTCGGCCACCCGGCGAGTGATGTCATAGGCTACCTCGATCGTCTCCATCGACAACGTGGAACAAGATGGCCGGAGTCTTCGTGGGCTGGTGAATTTGTGAGGATGGAACGTCCGAGGGTTTGATCGGTTCTATCCGGATTAGCAGATGGTGACCGATTCACACGTTGATCCGAAGCGGGCGTCGGCAGGCGGGGCGTATCTCAGCGATCTTGCATCGCAACAAGGGAGCGAAGCGGGATGATCGTCGGCTCCGATCGATATCGAACAGGGATTTCGCCGATGCCCCATCCCATGCTCGTTGGCTCGACGTAGTAGAACGTGCTGCCATTCCACTCGTACGGAGGATGATCGCGTGGCGTGGGAGGATCGACGCGGATTCCCAGGGCCATGTGGTCCTCGGGGAGAAACGCCAGAAGAGCAACATCGTAGTGCATCTGCCTCAGTAGCGACGCTGCAAGGATTGCCGCATCCTCGCAGTCGCCTTGCCGCTCGACCAGCATCTCCAGCGGGTAGCGGGGATACTCGCATGACTCGCTGGCATAGGGGATTGCCTGCACGAACGCGATGACAAGATTGAGCTTCTCCCAAGCGCTCAGTCCGGCGTCGGCGGCAAGCCGCTCAAGTTTGTCAATCAGCAGTCGAAGGCGATCATCGTCGCGGGGGTCCTCGACGTAGCTAGCGTACGCTGTGTAGTCAAGGATTCGAGGAAGTGTCCGGAAAAATCCATAGTATGCAGTAGAAAAGCGGTGCGTAATGTTCCACGCGCGATTGGCGTACTGCCATGAGAAGTGCTGTTCGATAGAAGCACTCTGAGCGGCGGCGGTGAGGACGCCAGACACGAAGAGGAGAAACGCCGCGACGATCGGCCGTCTGCGCATGAGACCACCCGTAAGCCGGTCGCCTGCCCGGCGATCGGAGTGTTGCGGATCGTATCCTCAGTCCGCACGAGAAGATCGTAGGATGTAGCTGTCAAATGGTCGTGGATGTGGAATGGAGATCTCGTGTGACGAGGCGCTCGAACGCGTGAGCAGTGTCGTCTGGAGGTATCGTTCTTCGCACGCTACAGCGGTGTCAGAGCCATGCTTCGATCGTCTCTTCCCGGAGGAAACTAAGATGGCCGTTGAAGCGCACAACCCCGGTGCGATCGATCAGAAATGCATGCGGAACGCGGACCACTCCGTATGCGGCCATCGTAGCCTTCGGTGCCGTGTCTGTCTCTCGCACGGTGACAAATCCCGTGTAGCCGCCCTTGGCGAGTAGCGTCTGGGCATCACGGTAGTTGAAGTTGGTAACAACATCGACGATGACAAGGCCTCGATCCTCATATTCCAGTCGGAGCGATTCGAGGTACGGAAGCGCCGAGACACAAGCCGAGCAGCCGCTAGACCAGAATTCGAGCAGGACTACCTTGCCAAGGAAGTCAGATAGTCGGACGATCGAATCCGTGAAGCCAGGCAGTGCGAACTCCGGTGCCCGCGCTCCGATGTACGTCCCGATGGGAGCATTGGCCGCAACTGCCGGTACGTTATCCGCTTCCTCGCGAACGGGGGCAACTGATGCCGCTCGCGGCTGGGTCAAGTCGATGGAGCGACTTGTCAAGTGACTCGTGCCGTTATCGTCCGTCACGACGAGCGTGACGGTGTATGTGGAGACGTTGGGGTATGTGTGCTCTCTTGTCGCGCCCGAACCGGTCGTTCCATCGCCGAACAGCCACTGGTAAGTGACGATGGTTCCATCCGAGTCGTGCGAGGCGGTCGCATCGAACAGCACGGATGCTGACGAGCCACTTGCCGCGGCGAGCACTTCGAAAGCGGCAATCGGCGGCGTATTGGCCCAGCCGATTGACACAACCATCAAGACAGCCCCCATGGCAATCACGGGCGCAAGACGGATCCATCGTGTCGTCACTCGAGAGTCCCTCCGTTCCTATCGGCGAGATGATCTCGCCAATCTTGCCTTCAAGGTCCAGTATTGTACACGAAGCCAATCGGATGGTTTCCACTTGCTCGCCTGAGATCGCGTTTCCGGTAGGATAGGAAGATGATCAAGGAGATCAGGGCGAGGACACTCGTCTCAAGGGTCAGAGGGATTGACACGTACTTCGGCCTCGACTACGGCATGAACCTCTATCGAGGCTGTCAGCACCGTTGCATCTACTGCGATTCGCGAAGCGAGTGCTATGGGATCGAACGATTCGATGAGGATGTACTCATCAAGGTCAATGCGATCGAGCTGCTGCGTGATGAGTTGGCGCGAAAGCGGCGAAAGGGTGTCATCGGAACCGGTTCGATGAACGACCCGTACATGCCTCTGGAAGAGACCGTGAAATTGACGCAACGGGCGCTTGAGGTGATTGCTGAGCATATGTTCGGCGTTCACATCGTGACGAAGAGCGACCTGGTTGTGCGGGACATTCCAATTCTCAAGCGAATCGCCCGAGTGGGCGCCACCGTGTCCTTCACGATCACAACCATCGATGATGCATTGGCGAGGAAGGTCGAGCCGCACTCCCCTCCATCATCGGCTCGATTTCGTGCACTCAAACGGCTCGCAGATCATGGGATCGAGACGCGGATTGCCCTAATGCCTACGCTCCCGTTCATTGCAGACAACTGGGAGAACGTTTCCGGAATTGTTGATCGGGCCAGCGAGTGCGGTGTGAGAGCGATCATTCCCTGGTTCGGGATGAGTATGCGAGATCGACAGCGAGATTACTTCTATGCTCGGCTCGATGAGCTGTTTCCCGGGCTGCGCGTGAAGTACGAGGCTGCATTCGGGAATGACTACGCTTGCCCGTCGCCGAACGCGAAAAAGCTATTCAAGCGGTTCACGAAGCTCTGTGCGTTGCATGGAATCGCGACATCGGTTCGGCCGCATTTGGCGCCGACTGCGGAGCAGATGCCGCTGGCATAGCTGAATTGCGAGACCAGCTCAGAGGGGCGCCTGGAGGCTCATCGTCGTGCTGTCGGCCCGCAGGCTCGGGCGCTACGACGTGGCGCCGCCTGGGGCTGGAGAAGAGAGGCTCATGAGACATCCGGTTGCCAGGAAGAATGTCAGGGCCGAGATGGCGTGACAACTTCCCCCCGGTACCGGAATGGGCTACTCTGTCTGCGCGAGCAGACCGGAAAGGGAGGCAATGATGAGGAAGGCAATTGCGGTCGGCGTGATCATCCTGTCGGTGGGCCTTGCGGTGGCGGCACAGTTCCACTACGCGTTCTACTACGACCTGTCGGGAGGGCAGGATCTGGAGATCAACATCATGAACACCATGCCGTGGACGAACGACACGACCGTCCAGGTTCATGATGCGTATGGAGGATTGATCTGGGAGTCGGCTGCTTCCATCAACGCAAATGCGACGGCGTACGTTCGGCTGGGAAACAGCATCTCGGCGGAAGGAACGCACTGGGGTGTGGTGACGGTCGACAGTGAAAGTCAGGTAATCATCGGTCTTGAATACTACAAGGACGATCTTCTTGTCTCTGTGGATACGGTGTATAGCAGCGTTCCTACGATCAATCCAGATGAATTGTACTGGTTGGGGACGTACTACACGCAGGTCGGCGATGCATCGACGGCGTTCGTCGTGATGAATCCATGGGAGACGACAGGATCATGCACTGTGGCCGTGTACGATGGCAACGGGGGAACGATCTATTCGCAGGAATTCATCCTGGGTCCCTACGAGTCGGAGTACGTGCAACTCGGCAACGAAGTTGCCTCGGCAGGATTGTCGTACGGCCTACTCGATGTACAGATGGAGGGCCAAGTGGTTGTCCTTGCGCTGGAATACACCGGTCGAGGGTGTAGCGAGCTCGAGATTGACAACGTAAGCGAGTTCTACTTCTAGATCACTGCGCGGAAAGGGGAACAGCCCAAGGCGCGGCCGGCTTGGCAGCCGATTCGCGCACATCTCGATTGAAGCGGGCAAGATTGCTGAGGCGGCTGCTGTTCACGAAGATGTGTATGGCGGCTGCCTCAAACCCTACCAAGAGGAGGAGCGGGCGATGCAGGATCCGAGGATCGAAACTGTGGCAAAGGTGTTGGTTGAGTACTCCGTCAACGTGCAATCGGGCCAGCTGGTTCGGATCCAAGCCAACGTAGAGGGTCGTCCGCTTGTCGTTGCCCTCTATCGAGCGATCCTGGAGGCGGGAGGCTATCCATGGATCGATCTTGGGATTGAGGAGACCGAGGAGCTGCTCTACTCCTTCGCCAACGATGATCAGCTTGACTACGTGGCGCCTTTTCTCCTGCAAGCGGTGGAAGCGTTCGATGCATCGATCAGTGTGTGGACTGATGCTAACACGAAGCGCTTGACCGGCGTGGATGCTGCCAAACAGGCTCGACGGGCGAAGGCAACGCATCCGCTATCGAAGCGATTTCTGGAGCGGATGGCGAGCAAGGAGCTTCGATGGGTGGGAACGTCCTATCCCACCCATGCAGCTGCGCAAACGGCTGAAATGTCCCTCCGAGACTACGAAGCGTTCGTCTACGGAGCATGTCGGATCGATGAACCAGATCCGATCGCTGTATGGAAACACGTTTCTCGGGAGCAGCAGTCGCTGATCGATTGGTTGGATCGGCGAAGCGAAATACATCTGCTCGGAGATGAGACGGATCTGCGACTCAGCTATGCGGGAAGAACGTGGGAGAACTGCGACGGCCGGGAGAACTTCCCGGATGGCGAGATCTTCACCGGGCCGGTGGAGACCAGCGTTGAGGGATGTGTCCGATTTAGCTACCCGGCCTGCTTCCGCGGGCGAGAGGTGGAGGATGTCAAGCTGTGGTTCGAGAAGGGAAAGGTTGTTCGGGCCGAGGCGGGCAAGAACGAAGCCTTCCTGAGGGAGATGCTGGATGTCGATGAAGGCGCCAGATACGTTGGTGAGTTCGCTTTTGGGACGAATCCTGGGATTCAGCGGTTCACCGGGAACACGTTGTTCGATGAGAAAATCGGAGGCACAGTCCATCTTGCGGTAGGAAAGGGATTCACCGAGACGGGGAGCACGAATGATTCGGCGATTCACTGGGATATGGTTTGCGATCTGAGGGACGGCGGCCGTGTCCTTGTTGACGACGAGCTGTTCTGTGAGGACGGGAAGTTCCTGTCATAGAGTCCGACCGGGCTGAAGCTCGGTCCCCGCACGAGTAGACTTAACCTCACAAGGAGGCGTCATGAAACCCGTCCAGATTGAAGACCTTCTCTCGTACAAGTTCCTCTCGGCGATCGACATTTCACCGGACGGTCGAACAGCCGCGTTCATCGTCAAACAAGCTGATATCGAAGAGAACGGGTACCGATCCGATATCTACTCGATCGATCTTGCTTCACGTACAGTCTCGCGGCTGACGAGCGGCGGCAAGGACGGTCCATTCACTTGGGGAAATGACGGATCAGAGCTGTATTTTCTCTCGAAACGCGAGGAGGAGGAAGGGAAGTCGTTCCTGTATCGCATTCGACTTGACGGCGGTGAGGCCGAGCGGGTGGCAACCCTTCCGCACAAAGCCGATGGTCTTCGTTGCCTAGACGACGGACGATGGCTCTACACGGCGCGTGTACCGCGAGCGGCACACGCGGAGCGCGATGACGCTACGGACTATGAAGTACTCGATGAGATCCCATTCTGGATGAACGGGGAGGGATTCACCAACCAGCGAAGGAAGCGCCTTGTTCTGTACGATCCTGCGGCGGACGAACCGAACATTCTCCTCGATCCATGCCTCGAGGTGCTCGCACACGATGTCATGGGAAACCGCGCCGCGGTGATCTGCCGCCGATTTGCCGGGAAGGCGGAGATCGTGCGAGAGCTGTGGATGATCGATCTTTCGAGTGGGTTTGCGAATCAGATCCCGATTGGCGAATGGATGCTCGATGAAGTTAGGTTCCTTGATCAGGGTATGCTGGCGGCTCTCGGGACCGACATGGACCCGTACGGCCTGAACCAGAACCGCGAACTCCTGTCGATTGATATTGCGTCCGGTTCGGTGACCTCGTGCACGCCGGGATGGGATCGTTCCGTGGGGAACTCGATTGCCGCCGATTGTCGCCACGGGGGAGGCCCGACGCTGCGTATCGATGGCCGAGAGGTCTACGTCTCGGTGACGGACCGCACGAACGGTCATCTCGTTCGGGTCGATCCAACCCGGGAGGTGCACAGCGTCGTGAAGTCAACCGGATCCATCGATGCCTACGATGTCCATGGAGGCTCAGTGCTCACGATCGGGCTTCGTGCCGATGCGTTACAGGAGCTGTACCTTTACGAAGGTGACGGCGAGACGAGGCTGACCTCACTAAACGGGGCAAGTCTGGCCGGTCGAGCGGTATCGCTTCCTGAGCGATTTGCTGTGCCTTCACCGCAAGGGGACGAGATCGATGCGTGGCTGATCCGCCCGACGGACAGCAATCCGAACACGAAGTTTCCGACGATCCTCACCGTGCATGGCGGACCGCGAGGCGCATACGGCGACGTGCTCTTCCACCAAATGCAGGTGCTTGCCGGGGAAGGCTACGCGATCGTGATCTCCAATCCGCACGGATCATCGGGGCGAGGAGATCGGTTCGCCGATATTCGGGGGGAGTACGGGAAATTGGACTACGAGGATCTTATGGGTGTCGTGGACACGGCACTTGAGCGGTTCGACATCCTGGATCCCAATAGGCTTGGGGTGATGGGCGGCTCGTACGGCGGGTTTATGACCAACTGGATGATCGGTCACACCGATCGGTTCCGCGCCGCGGTGTCGCAGAGATCGATTTCCAACTGGATTCACAAATTCTGCTCAACGGACATTGGCTACTACTTCAACGCTGACCAGCTCGGGGCGACGCCTTGGGCGCAGGGGGGCAGCGAGAAACTGTGGTGGCACTCACCGTTGCGCTATGCTGACCGCGCGAAGACGCCGACATTGTTCATCCACTCGGAACAGGACTACCGCTGCTGGCTGCCCGAAGGGATTCAGATGTTCACTGCGCTCCGGTATCACGGAGTTGACAGTCGACTGGTGATGTTCCGAGAGGAGAACCACGAGCTGTCACGGAGCGGGAAGCCGAAACACCGCATCCGACGATTGCAGGAGATCATTGCCTGGTTCGACCGCCACCTGAAGGACGGGACAGGCGAGTAGCTACCCGCACATGCAGCAGCTGGTGCACGAGGCTCAGTTGCCATTGGGTGTGCTGCGCTGCCTGCCTACGATCCAGCGGGAGACTCGGTTTCCGTACTCTGTTGTGCTTCAAGGTCATCGATCTTGGCCTGGATCGATGCGTCTGTCCCGACAGCTTCCAGCGCGCGTCGGTACTCAGCGACTGCTTTGTCCATGTAGGTTGCTATCTGAGCATCGATCGCTTCAATCTCGGCAGCACGCTCCGGGGTGTCGGAAGAATCGGCTTCCAACGCCACTTTCTCCGATTGTGCCGAGGCAAGCTTCGTCTCATATAGGGATCCGATGATGTACGAGAGATACGGTTCCTGAACCATGCCTTCGTCACGGACGCGCTCGAATGCTTCGATCCCAAGGTCGATGTCTTCCTCCTGTGTGCGCCTTGCAGCCACGAGCGGGAGCAGGACCTCGAACTCCGCGGCATCGTAGACGTCATCGAACCAGCTCTGCATTCGCTTGTTGAGGATCTCCTCTTCAAGATCGAGACGGACCTGGTCGATGACATCGTTCAGCTCCGGTTCGAGGGCATCCTTGTGATCGGTGAGAAGAATGATGTGAAAGCCGAAATCCGTCTCCACGATTTCGCTGATCTCCCCGGGCGCGAGTCCAAATGCTGCTGTCTCAAACGCTGGGACCATCATTCCGGCACCGAACCAACCGAGGTCACCACCGGCCGATGCCGACGGGCATGTCGAACGATCTCTTGCCAGCTCAGCGAAATCGGCTCCGGCGGCCAGCTCTGCCATGACCTCTTCGGCCTCAGGTGCTGTCTCCACCAAGATGTGCGATGCCTTGACCTGTTCGGGCTGAGAGTAGTCAGCGCGCCGTTCCGCGAAGAAGACACCGAGTTCCTCATCCGATATCTCGATTGGACCGGCCACGGCTTGTCTCACGGCGTTGAGCGTGAGCTGCCATGCGATGGACTCCAATCCCGTGGCTTTAAAGGTTTCGAAGGTGGACCCCTCCTCCGCCAGGCGAGCGGCGAAGTCACCCGCAGTCCAGCCTTGGCTCTCCAAGAACATGGCGTACTGTCCCTCGAACTCTGCCTCCACATCTTCTTCGTTCGGCTGAATCCCGCGGCGGTCGGCTTCCTCCTCAATCAAGACTGAAGCCATCGCACGGTCGAGCGCTTCAGCTTCCAGCGACAAGCGAAACAACCGCCCTTCCGCTCCGACCATCATCGAGTCAACGCTCATCCCAAACTGCGAATACATCTGCGCATACTGATTGAGCACGCTGTCTTTGGCAGACTCGAAGCGAGCGCGATTTAGCGGACGGCCGTTGACACGAGCGACGACCTCCTCGTCGATGGCTGTTGCTACCGATGAGGAGGTTTCCGCCTCCGGGGCCTCGGTCGTTTCAACGGGAGCATCCGCGGGGGGGGATGCAGGGCGATCATTGCAGCCAATCAACCACGACGCGAGAACCAGGGACAGTGCCAGCAGCACGAACGAACGAATCCGCATGAGGGCCTCCTTGAGTCCGATCAGTGTACGAGCTCCTCGACCAAACGGCCACCCGGGTTACCGAGATTGTAGACATGCCGGTGGCGGCAGCTGAACACACCGAGCGGTTGAAGTTGACGGCTCAGCGAGGAGGGCGGGGAACCGCATGGCACGCTCAGCTCAAGCGAGCGAAGTGGGTACGGTGGTCAATCGATGCTACATCTGGTCGAAGTACTGGCGCTGGCGTATGTGGGCGTACGACTCGTTCTTCCGGTCGCGATGAGGTTGAGACCGCCTCTTGCCTGGAACAGGTTCGTGGAGGCGTCTTCGACGCTGAACGAATTCGATCAACCACTTCAAGATCGAGGTTCGTGTCATGTGGTTTCTCCTCTATTTGTGCTAGCGCACCCATGAATCACGAAGAGTATACCACAAGCGGAGAATGGCCTTGATCGGACGATGGGACCGAGCAAGCGCATTGGCGGCGCGGGATCGACCCGTGTTCTATGGGAGAAGAACTTGGCGCAGGCGCTTGATGGTTGCCTCCGAGATTCGGTCGTGGCGCAGCACGGCAACCGGATCGATGTTGTGAAGCTGGACATCGCGCTGGATCAGATGCTCGTTGTTGCCGGTGATGTGTAGCAGTACGGGATCGTTGCTCGTGACTTTCCCTGCCCGAATAGCTTGGATCATCGCTGCTGTAGCGACCGCAGCAGCCGGACCGATGGCGAGCCCTTCCGTATTGAGAAACAGGGCGGCCGCGTCGCGTGCCTCCGCATTGGTCACGGCGTACGTTTGACCTCGAGTGGCCTTGAGTGCGTCGCGGACGCCGCCGGGGATAGCATACGGAGGCGTACGATTTGCCAGTACGAGGGCGTCAATTCGGGCGATGCGGTTGAGCTGTCCCGCGAGATCCGTTTCGGGATCGATCGACGCGCCCGCAGTCCACGCATCGTGGATCGGGGTGAATGGCGCATTCTGTGCTAGATGCAAGACAGGCAGTGAGCTGCCGATGCCTGCGCCCCTCAACCGCTGTGCGCCCTCCCACACGGCAATCGCGCCGGTCCCGCTGCCGATGGCCTGGATGTAGTGCATCGGCAGATCGCCGAAACGGCGCGCGTATTCCAAGATCGCTGTCGACATGCCATCGCGGCGCGCTACGTTGCGAGCACCTCCTTCGGGGGCGATGCCGAGCAGATCGGACATCATCCCAGCCGTACGGATGGCGAATGCGTAGTCGTCGTTCCCTTCGATGACGATCAACCGAACTGCGTCGGACGGCTTACAGGGCAGCCACAATCTCGGTACCGCGCGCTCTGGGACTATGATGACTACTGGATAATCGAGTTGCGTCGCGGCGTGGGCGAATGCTCGTGCCGTATTCCCCGCTGACGACAGGATGAGCGAATCGATGCCGAGTTCGCGCTTAAACAGGATGGTCGGTAGCGCCTCAAAATCCTTGAACGAGCCGGTCGGGTTCATCGCTCCCACTGCCGGGGCGTAGCCGTTGAATGCAATCGTGAGATGGTTCAGTCCAAGCCACTCGGAGAGCCTCTCGCTTCGATAGACCTTCGGGCCCACCGATGTATCCATGGAGCCGGTCGGCGGGAGCCAGTCCTTGAATGCAAATAGGCTATCGGCTTCACAAGGCTTGAAGTCAGTGACCGCATACTCGGATCGCAATAGACCGTCACAAAGATCGCAGTGCAATGCGGGAGGGACGTACGTCTTGCCACATCCGACGCAACGCAGAACCAGCTTTGGCATGTCCGCATTCCTTGCTCTATAGCCCTGGTGTTGGCTCGACGGAGAACCGGGCTTGGGAAAACGATATCGTCTCCCCGCAATTGGGTCCACAGCCCTGTCGGCCGGGATCGGAGACTCGACGGCGACGTGCGATGCCTAGATAGCGTCCTGCATGAATCGGCCGATGTCCGCTCGGAATGCCGAGAGGGAATTCACATCGAGGTAGAACATGTGTCCCGCTTCGTAGTTCACCATCTCGATGTTGCTACGGTGTTCGGGATCGACGTTCATGTGGCTGAGCATGTACTCGGTGGCGAAGTAGGGCGTGGCAAGATCATAGTACCCCTGCCCAACGAAGACCTTGGTGTGAGGATTCTTCGCGATCGCTCCACGAAGGGCTTCGCCGGTGGCGGGCATCGCCCCCTTCTCCCACTCCCATTTCTCATGCACCTTCCGACTCAACGTCTCGTAGGGCAGATCTGTCTCGATCTTCAATTCGGCGCGAACATAGTGATTGAATGCAAAGGTGTACGGAGGGGTGATTGCCAGCATCGATGGATCGAACTCCGGTTGCTCGGTTACTGTCAGCGCTTCGATCCCCCTAAACCGTGAATCAAGTCGGCCCACGCTCCGCTTCTCACACCGGAGGAGTTCTTTGCAGAAATGAAAGATGTTGATACGCAGGTTCGTCCCGAGGACGTAGTTGAGATCGAGGCCGGTGTAGGCGGAGAGTTGCTTGGCCACGGCTTGCCGCTCTTCACCCTCCAGCCGATCTCCCTTCATTAGGGCGAGGGTCAGATCGCCCTCCGACCATGTCTTGACCTCGGACATCAGATCGTTAAGAGGATGCGCCTGCAATGCTGGGGCCAGCTTGCCATGGTACCAGGCGGTTGCGGCGTAGGTCGGAACGAACAGCTGGAACGGAAGGTCGTTTGCCGGCATGAAGTGGATCGCCCCGAAGTCGAGAACGGTGGATATCAGGACGATCCCGTTGAACGTGATCCCTCTGTCGACGAGATGTCCGGCAAGTCCTGCGGCGCGGGTCGTGCCGTAGCTCTCCCCAGCGAGGAACAGCGGCGAACTCCATCGTTCGTAGCGCGTGAGATAGAGGCGGATGAACTCCCCGACGGACTCGATGTCTCCCTTGAAGCCGCAGAATTTCTTGTCGAGCTCTGCCTTCGCCGCCCGGCTGAATCCTGTTCCTACTGGATCGATGAACACGAGGTCGGCCTGATCGAGCCATGTGTGGGCGTTGTGCTCGTAGCGGTACGGAGGAGCTGGCATCCAGCCTTCCTCCTCCATGACGACCCGCTTGGGTCCCAGCGCACCCATGTGAAGCCAGATCGACGCCGAGCCTGGCCCGCCGTTGAACACGAAGCACAGCGGCCGGTTCGCCGGGTCCTGCATTCCGTCAATCTCGTAGGCGGTGAAGAAGATTTCCGCTTCCGTTTCGCCGCTCTCATCAACCAGAGGGATCACGCCGGCCCTTGCCGTGTAGGCGAGCTTCTTGTCTCGAATGGCCATCTCGTGATGCGTCTCGATCGGCTCTATGCCAAGCAGCTTCCGCTTCTTTTCATTGGACCCCTTGAGGTTGGGGCCATCCTTCTCTTCTGGTTTCGTCTCCGCGTTTTTGGTTTCTTGCGACATCCGTGGTCACTCCTTGACGTACGATGGTGAGGGCTGTCGAGTGTGTCGAGCGATCCTGGCAAGGTGCCGGCCGGCGCGGCCTGGACATGCCTCCCTAGTTGCGACGGATCCGAGGAACCCACATCGGAACATCGCGCACATATGAAGTGTATTCGTCTCCAAAACGCGCGAGGAGTAGCTTCTCCTCCTGGTGCGCGATGAAGTGCAAGAATCCGATCGTTGCAAGCCAGACGGCTCCCGCCATGAGGGATACGCTTATCAGGAGGAGCCCCAAATAGAGAAGAATCTCGCTCAGGTACATCGGATGGCGAACGATGGCAAAGACCCCATCTCGTATGACGTGTGGATCCGCCTGCTTCTCGCCGAAGACCATCCGGTGGCTGGCCCTTGCCAGGTACCAGGAGAGTCCCACGAGAGCCAACCCCACCGCGATGCGCACGGCGAGGGGGACATACGCGTTTGGGAAGACTGTGAGCTTGAGGAAGAACGAATCAGCAATCCAGAGGCCGAGGAACAACACGGCCAGAACCAGTTGTCCGACGTCCGTGAGGGCATGCTCACCGGTGAGCGTTTCCCGATTCCTCCTGTCACTGCGCGAATCAGCCACTGCTTGCTTCTCCTCCCGTGCTGGTCTTCGACGGATGCGCGCCAATGATAGCCAAATATCAACCACGCTTCGATGCAGAGGGTTGTGAATCGGATCGCATGATCGCTACGAGTTGATCCATTGAGCCATGAAGTGATACTGAACAGGAGACGAGAGGAACTTGCTGCGAGGGATTGCGCAATGGGTAACCAGGCAGTATGGTATTGCGCTTGCACGGAGACGTCATGATCAGAAAGAAGTGTGGTAATACGGAAACCGAGACATGCGCTGATGTTGGGAACCGTGCAGGACTGGTGTTTGATGTCAAGCGCTACGCGATCCACGATGGCCCGGGGATCCGAACCACCGCTTTCATGAAGGGGTGTCCGCTCTCCTGTCTATGGTGCCACAACCCAGAGAGTCAGAGCCCCACTCGTGAGCTGTCGTTTCGCGTGGATCGGTGTACAGGATGCGGCGCATGTGTCTCTGCTTGCCCGGAAGCTGCCATCCGGATGAACGATGGGCAAGCCATCACGGAGCGTGAGTGCTGCACGGCTTGTGGCGCTTGCGTCTCGGTTTGTCCAAGCGATGCTCGATCGATCATTGGCGATTGCTGGACGGTGAGCGCGCTTGTCGATGAATTGAGCAAGGATGTGCTCTTCTTCGAGCAGTCGGGTGGAGGTGTCACTTGCTCTGGAGGTGAACCACTGTTTCAATCGGATTTCTGTTCTGCGGTGCTTCGAGGCTGCCAAGAACGGGGGATTCACACCGCTGTCGATACCTGTGGACATGCCGAGACGAGGGCGCTTCTCGACGTGGCCGATGTGACTGACCTGTTCCTCTATGACATCAAGATGATCGACGATCGGCGGCATCTGGAGGCAACAGGCGTCTCCAATGGTTTGCTGCTTGAAAACCTCCAGCGTCTCGATCGATCGGGGGCGCGAATATGGGTGCGTGTGCCGCTTGTCCCCGGGATCAACGACGATGAAGAGAACCTAGTCGATGTTGCTGAGTTTGTGCGAACGCTGTCGTCTGTCGAAGCGCTGCAGGTTCTTCCGTACCACCGCGGAGGCGAGGAGAAACAGCGGGGGTTGGGTCGGGAAGCATGGGAAGGTGTCGACATGCGGCTGATTCCAGATGCAGTTGATCGAGCGATCCGGCTGCTGGGTGCAAGAGTCGGCATGCCGGTGACGAAGGGAGGATAGCGTCCGATGAATGAACGAATCACGAAGCTTCGGGCCAAATGTGTGGATACGATGCCGTCGTTGAGCGCTGAACGTGCTGAGCTACTGACGCGCTTCTATCAGAGTGATGAAGCGTGCTCGACGACGTCTGTGCCGGTCCTCCGTGCGAGGGCGTTCAGGTATCTGCTGGAGAACCAAACAATCGTTATTGATGACGGCGAGCTGCTCGTTGGAGAACGAGGGCCGAGCCGAAAAGCGACCCCGACCTACCCTGAGCTTTGCTGCCACTCGCTTGACGACCTGCGCATCCTCGATACGAGGGAGAGGAACCCGTTCTCTGCAAGCGAAGAAATTCGACAGGCATACGGGGAGAAGATCATTCCGTTCTGGGCGGAGCGCAGCATGCGTCATCAGGTGTTCGAAGCGCTTCCATCGGCATGGCACGATGCATTCGATGCGGGCGTATTTACAGAGTTCATGGAGCAACGATCCCCGGGGCATGCTATTCTCGATGACAAGATCTACCGGCAAGG
>Ga0180432_10001557_pt1 | contig 36135 bp, 55 predicted proteins | sample SS_ome_10_FD_132414 | JGI IMG/M metagenome (GOLD analysis project Ga0180432, IMG submission 132414) | Hypersaline lake sediment archaeal communities from the Salton Sea, California, USA - SS_1_MS_2 metaG | ecosystem: Environmental > Aquatic > Non-marine Saline and Alkaline > Hypersaline >... | reverse complement strand
GGTGACGCGGAGCCGCCGCGTTTTCCTAGACACACCCCGCTCGAACGGGGGGCTACTACTACGAATGGCGAAGGGGAAGACGCTCACGCGGGCGGAGCTCGCTCGACAGCATGGGGTCGCCCTGACTACGGTCGACCAATGGGTCAAACGGGGGTGTCCCGCCGAGCCGCCTCCGAAGGGCGGCCGCGGGAATCGGTTCAATTCGCGGGCCGTGATCGAGTGGCGAATCGCCGAGGCCGCGCCGGAGGAGGCGCCGGCTCCGCTGATCTCGTTCGAGGAGGCTCGAACGGAGAAGATGATCGCCGAGGCCGAGCTCGCGCGGCTCGAGGTCGGGAAGCGTCGCGGCGAGCTCGTCGAGGTCGCGATCGTCTCGGAGCTCGTCGAGCGAGACTATTCGACCGTTCGCTCGAAGATTCTCGGCGTCGCGACGAAGGTCGCGCCGCGAGTGGTGGCGACCCGTGACGCGACCCGCGCGCAAGCAATCATCGACGCGGAGGTCCGAGAGGTCCTCGACGAGCTCGCCGACGGCGTGGGATTCGCGGCGCGAGCAAGCGAGCAAGCACGCGAGAAGGGCGGCGGAGGAGGCTCTCGAGAGAGCTCGAGCTCGAGCGCTTAGACCGCCGCCGCCGCAGACCGTTTCCGAGTGGGCCGACGCCGAGCGTCACCTCTCGAGCGAGGGCTCGAGCGAGCCCGGCCGATGGACGAACGCCCGGACGCCCTACCTCGTCGAGTTCCAAGACGCTTTCGGCGACCCCCAGGTCGAGGACGTCGTCGGCGTGTTCGGCTCGCAGCTTGGGAAAACCGAGGCGCTGAACAACGTCCTCGGATACCTGATCCACCGCGACCCGTGCCCGATCCTATTCGTGCAGCCTACGCTCGAGCTCGCGCGCGCATGGTCGAAACTCCGGCTCGTTCCGATGCTCCGGGACTCGCCGGCGCTGCGCCGACTGATCGGCGACCCGAAATCGAAAAAGACCGGGCAGGAGATCCTCGAGAAGCAATTCCCGGGCGGGCAGCTTGCCATCGCGGGCGCGAACGCGCCGGGCGGACTCGCAGGCCGGCCTCGCCGCGCGGTCCTCGGCGACGAGGTCGACCGCTGGCCGCTCTCGGCCGGCACCGAAGGCGATCCGATCGGCCTCGCCTCGAAACGGACCTCGAATTTCTGGAATCGGATCCGGGGATGGATCTCGAGCCCGGGGAACGAGGGCGAGTCTCGAATCTGGGAGCTCTGGGAGCGCTCCGACAAGCGGCGCTATTGGGTTCCGTGCCAGCATTGCGACGAGCCGCAGGTCCTCGCGTGGAAGAATGTCCATTGGCCCGCGGAGCTCGACGACGAGAGCGCGGCCGCCGCGGCCGCCTACGTTTGCGAGCATTGCGGCGCGGAATGGGACGATACAGAGCGACACGAAGCGGTCGGCGTCGGATTCTGGCGAAAAGAGCGTCCCGAGGTTCGCTCGATTGCAGGGTTCCACCTCTCGGCGCTCTATTCGCCGTGGCTCTCAATTCGCGACCTCGTGCTCGAGTGGCTCCAGGCGCAGGGAAACCCCGAAGCCCTCAAGGTTTTCATAAACACCCGTCTCGCCGAGCTCTGGCGGGACGTGACGCTCGATCTCGAGCTCGACGAGCTCGTCGCTCGCCGCGAGGACTACGGCCCGAAGGTTCCCGACGACGTCCTCGTCGTGACGGCCGGCGTCGACGTCCAGGGCGACCGCGTCGAGGTCGAGGTCGTCGGGTGGGGCAAGCGGGGCCACTCGTGGAGCCTCGAGTATCACGTCGTCCACGGGGACCCGGCGGACCTCCTCGATTTCGACCCCCAGGATCCCGAGGCCGATCGTCGGCTCGACGAGATCCTCGGGAAACGGTTCGTTCGCGAGGACGGAGCTCCGATCGGGATCGCCGCGACGTGCGTCGACTCCGGCGGCCATCACACCGACGAGGTCTATCGCTTCGCGAAGCGGCGCCAGCGTCGCCGGGTCTACGCGATCAAAGGCAAAGAGGGCGAGGGCCGGCCGCTCTGGCCGAAACGTGCCTCGAGGTCCTCGCGAAAGAACGTCGGCCGCGTGGCCGTTCACATTCTGGGAGTCGACTCGGGGAAGGCCGCCCTCCTCCACCGGCTCAACGTGAAGGATCCCGACAAGCCCGGCTATTGCCACTTCCCGCGGCGGTCCGAGTACGACGAGGAATATTTCGCGCAACTCACGGCCGAGGTTCCGGAGCCCGCGCGCTACGTCCGCGGCGTCCGGCAGGCGCGGCGATTCAAGCTCGTTCACCCGAGGAACGAGGCCCTCGACGTTCGCGTCTACGCGTCGGCCGCCCTGGCGAGCCTGAATCCCAATTTCGACCGCCTCGAGGCGAACCTCGCTCGAGCCGCGGAGGACGCCCGCGCCGCCCTGGCGGAGCTCGAGGCCGAGGAGCTCGAGCTCGAGGACGACGACGGCCAGGACGACGACGAGCTCGAGGACGCGCCCGAGCTCGAGGACGCTCCCCCGCCGCCGGCGGACGAGGGTCCGTCGCTCGCCGACAAGATGGAAACCGCCGCGCTCCGAGCTCGGCGACGAAGAAACGGACGCGGGCCTCGAGGCCGGCGTCGATAGGAGGCCGAACGGTGCAACACGTCATCATCGACGAGACGGGCAACGTCACGACCGACCCGATCCCGCTCTCCGAGGGGCTCCTCGGGATGCACGTCGCAGTCGACCGCGGCGCGAGCGCGGCGACCGTGACGCTCGAGGTTTCCCCTAACGATGGGGCGTCCTGGCAACCCGTTGCGACGGGGATCTCGGCCTACTGGCCGACCTCGTTGGCGTTCGTTCGGCGCTTCGGTGGGACTCACGCTCGCCTCGTTCTCGCCGGCGCCACGGGGCCGGCCGTGAACGTGTGGTTCGGAGCTCACCCGTAGATGGCCGCCGGAATCCTACCCCTCGGAATTCACACGGACGAGGGAAGCGAGCCGGAGTTCGAGCTCGATCCGAATCAGCCCGCCGGCGTGCAGTTGCAGGGCATCGGTGGCGGGACGACCGGGACCGCATGGCTCGAGGTGTCGCCCGACGGTGGGACGACGTGGGTCCGGACGACGTGGTCCGTCACGCCGGCCGATCTACTCACGCCCGGAAATCTCGACTCGCAGGAATTCGCACCCGCCGAAGTGTGGGGGACGCACGTCCGCGCCGCGTTCGTCGGTCCGTTCGACGGGTTCCTCGTCGTCTATCTGATCGTCGGCAGGCCGGCGCGCGCATGAGCGACTACACCCGACCCCCCGTCGTGATCGGTGCGGGCGAGTCGTTCGCGTGGCGGTTCTCGAGCTCGGACTACGATCCGGGCGACGGGTGGACGCTCGCGTATCACTTCCGAGGCCCCGAGGACGTCGACGTCGACGGAACGGTCGACGGTTCGGGGTTCGAGCTCGCGTTCGACCTCGAGGAATTTACGCAGGCCGGCGCCTATCGCTGGGAGGCCGTCGCGACGAACGTCGGCCAGGGCGAGCGCGTCGTCGTCGACTCCGGTCGGCTCACGATCCGAGCGAACCTCGAGGACGCCTCGGCGCTCGGCGATCAATCGACGCACGCCGAGCGAATGGTCGCGCGCCTCGAGGCCGCGATCGAAGGCGTCGCCGACTCGAACGTCCTCTCGTACACGATCGCCGGCCGCTCGATCGAGCGGATTCCGATCCCCGAGCTCCGCTCGCTCCTCTCGAGCTATCGCCGGCAGGTCGAGAACGAGCGCGCCCTCGAGGCGCTCGGCAAGCGAAAGGCACCGCGGACGGTGCGCGTAGGTATGCCGTGAGTTTGTGGACCCGTCTCCGAGCTCGCAGCGACCGCGCAGCGACGACCCTCCAGCACCGCCACGCGGCCGAGCTCCTCTCGGTCCCCGCCCGGCGGTCCGAGGCGTCCGCCCTGGCCGCGCATCGCCGGATCTCGAGGAACGCTCGACGGGTCTACGATATGAGCGAGGCCGACCGGCTCGCGTCGACGTGGTCGCGCATGACGACGACCGCCGACGGGACGGTCCGCTACGCCCTGGCGACGCTTCGCGCTCGAGCTCGCGAGCTCGCCGAGAACGACCCCTATATCGCGCGGCTCTGGCAAATGCTCGACGAGAACGTCGTCGGCGAGCTCGGGATCCGTCCCGTTCCGGAGCCGCGGAGCTCGAGGAGCTCGACGGCCAGGGCGCCACTGGCCGAGCGTCGGATCCTCGAGGGTTTCACCGAATGGGCGAAGCCCGGAAAGACGACCGTGTGCGGCCGCTACGGCCTCGCGTCTCTGCAAAAGCGGATCATTCGGTCCGTCGGCACCGACGGCGAGGTGTTTCTCGTCGAGGTCTACGGCGAGGCCGCGGGGAACGAGTTCGGATACGCCCTCGAGCTCCTCGAGGCGGACCTCGTCGACGAAACGCATAACGAGGAGCTCCCGAACGGGAACGTCGTCCGGATGGGCGTCGAAATGAACCGATACCGGCGCCCGGTCGCGTTCTGGTTCCTGACGGAGCCGCCCGGCGACTACTTCTATCCGGGGAACCGCCGCAACGTCGAGCGTCGCCGCGTGCCGGCCGACCGCGTGATCGTTTGCCGTCGGCCGGAAGCGATGCGACCGGGACAGACTCGCGCCGTAACGTGGCTGACGACGGTCGGGCAGCGGCTCTATCAGTTGCTCGGCTATCACGAGGCCGAGGCGGCGGCCGCCCGATGGGGCGCGGCGAAAATGGGGTTCCTCCAGGCGCCGCCCGGCGAGGAATACAACGGGGAAGCGCTCACGAAGGACGGCGAGGCGTTCCTCGAGGCCGTCGAGCCCGGCTCGATTGAGATTCTGCCGGAGGGCTGGGAGTTCAAGGGGCACGACCCCGATCACCCGTCGACGGCGTTCGGGCCGTTCACGAAATCACTACTCCGCTCGATCGCTGCGGGCCTCGGCGTCTCGTATAACTCGCTCGCTCGCGACCTCGAGGGCGTCTCGTATGGCTCGCTCCGGCAGGACGAGCTCGCCGATCGTTCGCACTACCGGAACCTCCGACAGTGGATCGTCGAGGATTGCGGGTTTCGCGATCGGATCTATCCGAATTGGCTCTCGACCTCGCTCCTATTCGACGCCGTGAAGCTCGATCCCGGGAAGCTCGACCTCTACGTCCCGCACCGCTGGCAGGCTCGGGGGTGGCGATGGCTCGACCCCGACAAGGAATCGAAGGGCGACGACCGCGCGCTGCGAAACGCAACGCGCACCGTCGAGGACGTCGTCGCGGAGACGACCGGCCGCACGCTCGACGAGCACCTCGATCGGGTGGCGAAAGAGCGAGAGAAGTTCGCCGCGCTCGGGATCCCCCACCCGATCGACGCCGTCGAGGCGCCGCCGGACGAACCGGAGCCCCAGGGAGAAACGGACGAATGAAACACCCGCGTTTTCTATCGCGAGACGAGCTCGAGGCGTTCCTCGAGACGGGGCAGGCCACAGTCCCGACGACGAAGCTCTATCGAGAGGTCCCTCGACACTCGATCGACCTCTCGCGCGTCTACCGCGTGCGCCAGGACGGGACCGAAGACGCCGAGGGCGAGTTCCTCGAGGTCGATCTCGCTTTCGCGTCCGAGTTCCCGGTCGAGCGCTATTTCGGGACCGAGATCCTCGACGTCACGCCGCAGGCCGCGCGCGTCGAGCGAGTCGAGCAGGGGGTGTGCCCTCTCCTCGAGAATCATTGGAGCGACGCGACCGTGGGTCGCGTTATGTCCGTTTCGATCGGAGAGGACCGAGTCGCGAGGGCGCGGGTCCGGTTCTCCCGATCCGACGCAGCGGCCGCCGTGCGTCAGGACGTCGAGGACGGAATTCGCCAGGGGGTGAGTTTCGGTTATCGCGTTCACCGGATGGAGCTCACGGAGACGGGCGACGACGGGGAGTCGTGGCGCGTCACCGATTGGGAGCTCTACGAAATCACGATCGCCAGTATGCCGGCGGACCCGACGGTCGGGTCGCATCGCTCGGCGGCGGTCGACGAAACGGTCGAGACGACTCTCGTCACGACCGCACGACGAAAGGAGCCGGAACCGATGCAGGTCCGAGCCCTCCATGTAGCCTCGCGTTCCGAGGTGATGATCGACGAGGAGCGCGTCGACGGTGTCGAATTTATTCGCATCGCCGAACCCGCTCCGGCGCCCGCGCCCAGCGCGACGCCGACCCCGACGCCCGAGGTTCGGGTGACGGAGACGCAGCCCGCCACGCCCGACGCGGAAACGATCCGCGCCCAGGAGCGCGAGCGCGTGACGAACCTCGAGGAGATCGGCGGGAACTACGGCGTCGATCGCGAACGGATCTCGGAAGCGGTCCGCAGCGGCCAGTCCGTGAGCGCGTTCCTCGGCGAGCTCCGAATCGAGCGCGCGAAGGAAGGGAAGCCCCTCGAGGCTCCCACGACCGAGCTCGGAATGTCCGAGCGTGAGACGTCGCAGTTCTCGGTCCGCAAGGCCGTGAACCTCGCCCTCGAGCGGAAGCTCGGCGAGCGGGTCGACAATTGCCTCGAGCTCGAGGCGTCGAAGACCGTCGCCGAGAACCTCGGACGCTCCGCGCGCGGCGTGTTCGTTCCGTGGGACGTCCTCTCGCGGTCCGCGTGGGGTCCCTCCGCCGAGGAGATCGCCCAGCGTGCGGCCACCGGCTACGCCACGCCGAACACGTTCGGCGCCGGCCTCGTCGCGACCGACCTCATGTCGCAGAATTTCATCGAGATTCTGCGGAACGCGTCGGTCCTCGGACGCCTCGGGGCGACCGTGATCCCGGGACTCGTCGGGAACGTGGATTTCCCGAAGCAACTCACCGACGCGACCGTCGGGTGGGTCGGTGAGAACGCGGGCAGCGGCGACTCGAACGTGCAGTTCGGCGTCGTGTCGATGGAGCCGCACACGCTCCGGAGCCGCGTCGACGTCACTCGCCGGATGCTTCTCCAGTCGACCCCCGCCGTCGAGAACCTCCTCCGCCAGTCGATCACGACGGCGATCGCGAAGGGGATCGACATTGCCGGCCTCGCCGGTTCGGGGACGGGCGCGGAGCCCGAGGGCATCCTGAATGCCTCCGGCGTTGGTGCCGGGACGTGGGTCCCCACGAACGGGACGACCGAGTATCAGTCGGCGATCGAGCTCGAGACGCTCGTCGCGGCCGCGAACGCGGACGCGGGCGGCCTCGGCTACGTCACGACTCCGGAGATGCGGGGACGGCTCAAGGGTCGATTCCGTGACGCCGGGGCCGGCGTTCCCGTGTGGACGGGTTCGCGCGACGCGGGCGAGCTCAACGGCTACCCCGCCCAGGTGACGAACGCGCTCCCGAAGGATCTCGGGGCCGGCTCCGATCACCCGATCATCGCCGGCCATTTCCCGTGGCTCTATATCGGCGAGTGGGGGGTCCTCGACCTCATGCCCGACGAGACGACCCTCGGCGACAGCGGCGGCCTCGTCCTCCGCGGTTTCCAGGACGCCGACGTCGCGCTCGCGCACGCCGCGGCGTTCGCGGTCGCGAACGAGAACCCGGCGACGTAGTCACGGGTTCGTGATGGCTGCCGGATTCCCCTCCGGCCTCTCGAGTGGGTCGGGGCGGCGGTTCACGCCGCCGCCCTGGCCGACTCACTGACTCCCGAAAGGAAAACGACCGATGCCCGACGAAAAGGCTCCGGAGTCGCTCAAGGTTCGACTCCACCACCCGCGGCGCCTCCGCGCCTACATGAATCCCCGCCTCGAGCGCTACGAGGTCGACGACGTCGTCGAGCTCCGCACGCGCGAGGCTCTCGAGCTCTGCGACGGCGGACTCGCTTCCCCCGCGCCCTCGGACGAGAAGGCCGCGAAGGGAACGCCGCTCACGGGCGACGGCTCCGACGAGCCGAAGCGCAAGGCCGCGAAGAAGGCCGTCGCGAAGAAGGCCGACGAAGCGACGGACGGCGACTAGTTGCCCGTCGAATCCCCCAGCGATCGGGCCGCGCTCCTGAATGACTTCGGGAGCGCGGTCCGCATTCGCTCGAGACGAATCGGCGAGCTCCGCCTGACGGCGATCGTCGAGGCGCCCTCGGCCGAGCTCGCCGGTCAAGCGAGCGAGCTCGAGTTCCGAATCCCGGACCTCTCCGCGCTCGTCCGAACCGAGGAGACGCTCGGCGTCCGAGTCGAGGACGAGCTCGACGTCCTCGACGGCCCCTATTGCGGCGAGTACGTCGTGACCGACCGCGTCCGAGAGGACGACGGGGCATTTACGGCCCTCGCGCTCGGGAGGCGATAGCGTGCCCACCCGGAAAGCGATCCGCGACCTCGTCGTCGCCGCGCTCCAGGCCGACGCCGCCCTCCTGGCGCTCGTCTCGAACGACCCGAACCGAATTCAAGCGGGGCGCCTACTCCCCGCGACCGACGAGGACCTCCCGCTCGTCCTCGTCTACGTCACCGGCGACACGGCCGACGACGAACTCCTCCTCGAGAGCCCGCGCACCTACCGGATCACGTCCGAGCTCGTGATCGAGTTCGTCCACGCGACGAAGGTCAAGGCCGCGACGACGTTCGAGGACGAGGCCGACGAAGCGGCCGCCGCGCTCGAGCTCGTCGTGAACGCCCTCGAGGTGACGCGCTTCGCTCCGCTCGACGTCCGACAGGCCCGCTATTCGGGGACCGAGATCGTCGCCGTCGTCGACGGAAGCCTGAAAACCTACGCGTCGCGCGTCCGATGGGCGCTCGAGTATGGCCGCGAGCTCGCCGACGCCTACCCGAACGATTTCGACACGAACGAGGTCCGTTACGACGTCGGCGACGCCGCGGCGGACGATCCCGACGACTCGATCTCGATCCCGCAAAGCTAGGGGGACCCTATGCCTCGATTCCTTCGGATCACGCCGAACGAGGGACACCTCGTCCGCGATCCCTTCACGAAACAACGAATCCCGGAGGAGGGCGCGCGCGTCGCGTTCTCGTCTCATTGGGTCCGGCAGGCGCAGCGAGGGGCGATCACGCTCGAGCTCGACCCGGAACCCGCAACGCTCGACGAGCGCGCGCAGGCGCGCGTCGCCTCGGAGAGCACGAACGAGGACGAGGCCGACGAAGCCTCGGCCGAGGAGTAGCCCGCGATGGCCGTTTCCTTCGGACAAATCCCGGCCGACATTCGGACCCCGGGAACCTATCTCGAGATCGACCCGAGTCTCGCCGAGGTCGGCGTCGGCTCCTATCCGCTCCGGGGGCTGATCCTCGGGCAGAAAATCGCCGCCGGGACCCTGGCGGTCGACACGCCGACCCGGATCACCTCCTACGAGGAGGCGATCGAGTACGCCGGCGCCGGGTCGTTCGCCGCTCGGATGGCGGAGGCGTGGTTCGCCGTAAATCAGCGGAGCGAGGTCGATCTCCTCCTCGTCGCGGATCCGGCCGGCGATTCGCATACCGTGACGATCACGTTCGGCGGTTCGGGGGCGGGCGGTCCGGTCGCGTTCTACATCGGCGGCGACCGATACGTCGTCCAGACCACCGACGACAACAACGCGAACGCGGCCGCGCTCGAGGCCGTCATCGACGCCGATCCGAATAGCCTCGTCACGGCGAGCTCGGCGCTCGCGGTCGTCACGCTCACGGCGAAGCACGTCGGAGCGTCGGGCGCGCAGATCGACGTCCGGCACAGCCACCTACGAGGGGAGCGGCTCCCGAACGGCCTCACGGCGACGGTCGCCGTTACCCAGGTGGGCGGCGGGCAGCCTACGCTCGCGACGGCTCTCGCTTCGATGGGTTCGACGCAATATGACATCATCGCGCATTGCTTCGGCCTCTCGACGGCCCCGCTCGGAGAGCTCGACGTCGAGCTCGCCGCGCGCGACGACGCGACGGTCGCGAATTCGGGGCTCGCGTTCTCCGGTATCACGTCGACGACCGCGAGCGGCCTCGCCGTCGTCGGCGACGCCTACAATTCGCGTTACCTCGTGTCGCTCGGAGCCGAACCGTTCCCGGGCGTGATGTTCCTTCGGACGACGTCGATCGCGGCGCTCGTGGCTCGCTACGGCTCGGCCGATCCTGGCCGGCCGTTTCAGACCCTCGAGCTCCCCGGGTTCTCGCCCGCCGAGGAGGACCGCTTTACCGACGCGGAGCGCGACCTCCTCCTGCATGACGGGATTTCGACCGTCAAGCACGACCGGAGCGGGAAGACCCGAATCGAACGCCTGATTACGATGTACCAAGAGAACGACGCCGGGGCGCCGTCGGACGCGTTCCTCGACGTGAATCTCGTCCTCCTGCTTTCGTTCTTCCGGAAGGCATGGCCCGATCGGGTGGCGACGCGGTTCCCGCGGCACAAGCTCGCGGCCGACGGGGGCACGCCGCCCGCGCCCGGCTCCGCGCTCGTGACGCCGACCGTCTACAAGGCCGAGGCGGTCGCGTTCTATCAGGAGCTCGTCGACGCGGGACTCTGCGAGGACGCGCCCGGGTTCGCCGCGAATTCGACGTTCGAGATCAACGGATCGGATCCGAACCGGCTCGACGTCGTCCTCGCTCCCAATTTCGTGAATCAGCTTCGCGTGAGCGCGACGCTCGTGCAGTTCCGGCTCTAGCGAGCTCGGACGAACAGGAGGGCTAGCCGATGGGTGCGCCGCAGAATGGAGTCGTCTCGCTTCGGTCGGGGGGCGACGTGATCCGGGTCAAGGGACCCGTTAGCTACTCGCTCGGCGGGAAGATGCGCGAGGAGGTCATGGGGCAGACCGGCGTCCTCGGGTTCAAGGTCGTTCCCGCGCCGCCGTTCGTCGAGTTCGCGTCGATGGACGCCGCGGACGTCGACCTCGAGGCATTGCAGGGCGTGGTCGATACGACGATCACGCTCCAACTCGAGAACGGGAAAACGATCGTCCTCGAGCGCGCGTCGTTCACCGGGGCGCTCGAGGCGTCGACCGAGGAGGGCGAGTTTACGGCCCGTTTCGTCGGCATGTCGGGGCGTGAAATCTAGTGGCCGGCGATCGAGACTCCCGCGAGATCGTTCGGACGCTCAAGCTCCGGAAGCCTATCCACTACGCCGGCGAATCCCTCGAGGTCCTCGAGTTCGTCGAGCCCGACGCCGGGATGATGATCGGACTCGAGCGCGTGCGCGACGATAACGCCGCGCTCGCGTCCGGCGTCAAGGCGAAGGGCCGGAAGTGGACGAGCCCGACGGCCTACATGGTCGAATACTGCACCGGCGTCGACACGAGCTCGCTCGCGACGATGGCGTTCGCGGATTTCAACGCGGCGACCGAGATCGTCGCCGACTTGACCGGCGTCGAGATCGACGACGACGACCAGGGCGACGGCGAGCTCGACGAGGCCGATTGACCGGCGGAGACGCCGGCCGGTTCGACTGATCGAGTGGAGCTCGCCGCCCTGGCTCGAGGACGCCCTCGGGACCCTGGCGCTCGTCTACTCGTGGCCGCCGCGTGAGCTCCACCGGCTCACGCTGCGGGATCTCCAACGGTGGGAGCGGCAGGCGCGACGGGTCCTCGAGGCTCGAGCTCGAGGCGCGGAGGTGTGAACGATGGCGAGAGGCGAGGAGCGACTGAAGCTCGTCCTTGACGCGATCGACAAGACCGCCGCGCCTATCCGGGCCGTGAACCGCCGAATAGAACGCATGACGCGACCCGTCCGGAAGGTTCGGAACGCGCTCGCGTCGCTCGCTCGAGAGGCGAAGCTCGACAAGCTCGGCCGCGGCGTCCTCTCGCTCGGGAAGAAACTCGGCAAGGCCGCCGCCGCCGCGACGGCGTTCGTCGCCGTGGGGCTGGGGGTCGCGCTCGGACGTGCCGCCTCGGGAGGACTCCAGGCCGCCGCGGCCTATGAGTCGCTCGGGGTCCGCCTCAAGGTCCTGACGGGGAACCTCGAGGGCGCCCGCGAGGTCCTCGAGGGTGTCGACCGGCTCGCCACGCGGACGCCGTTCTCGCTCGAGGAGCTCGGGAACACGGCCGCGTCGATGGCCGTCATTTTCAAGGGGAACACGGACAGGGTCGCGGAGTTCACCTCGATCGCGTCCGACCTCGCCGCCGCCTACGGGAAGCCCGTCGAGCAGATCGGCGAGAACCTGCAACGCGCTTTCTCGGCCGGCCTCGGCTCCGCGGACGTCCTCCGCGAAGCGGGGATCTCGGCCGAAATCATGCGGATCACCGGGGCGTCGAAGGTGTCCGAGGTGTCCGCCGGGCAGCTTGCCGCGGCTCTCCGCCGCATGACGCGCGAGGGCGGTCCCGCGTTCGGGGCCGCGGCCGAGCAAGCGGAGACGCTCGCCGGTTCGATCTCGAACGCTCAAATCGCGCTCGGCAACGTGCAGCGGTCGCTCGGACAGGCGCTCGCGCCCATTGTGAACGACGTCCTCCTGAATCGGGCGATTCCCGCGTTCGAGCGAATGCAACGGCTGATCGACCGGAACCGCGAAGCGATCGGCGAGGGGCTCCGAAACGCAATGGAGCGGCTCCGCGCTATTTGGGGCCAGCTTTCCGCCGGGTTCGCGAAGGGGTGGGCCAGCGTCCGCGGACTCTCGCAGGGATCGGGCGACCTCTCGGCCACGTTCTCGAGACTCTCCGAGGTCGTCGTCGAGCTATTCGACAAGATGGGCGGTTGGGAGACGGTCGGAAAGGCGGTCGGCGTCGTGTTCGGGTTCCTGGCGAACACGCTCGAGGCCGTCGGCTCCGGGATCTCGATCGTCCTCGAGCTCGTGAACAAACTAACGCCCGCGCTCTCACGCGTCGGCGAGTTCCTCGGACCGATCGCGGAGAAGGCCGTCGCGCTCTACGGCGAAACGCTCGGGGGCGTCCTGGCGTCCGAAGGGGCCGTCTCGCAGACCGCCGCCAACGTGGGAGGCCGGATCGCGATCGAGCTCGACGACCGCCGAGCTCGCGTCGTGCAGGCCGAAACGTCCGACCCGGGCCTCGAGCTCGACCTCGCCGGCGGCGAGGCTCTCGGTCCGGCGTAGGGGGCTCCGATGGCCGAGGGATGGGAAACACGACGCCGCGAGGCGCGGCTCGGAGACGTCGAGCTCGCGATCCTCGAGGCGACCTCGACCGGCGGTCGCCGGATCGACGTCCATCAGTATTTCGGGCGCGACACGCCCTACGCCGAAGACCTCGGCCGCTCCGCGCGGACGTTTTCGGTCCGGGCGATCGTTCTCGGCGAGGACCACGATCTCGCGGCCTCCCGGCTCCGGAAGCTCCTCGAGCGCGCCGGGCCTCACGAGCTCACGCTCCCCCACCTCGAGCCGATCGCCGTCGCCGTGACCGATTTCCGGATCTCGGAGCCGGCCGGCGAGGCGCGGAATCACCGAGTCGAGTTCTCCGCCGTCGAGGCCGGACACCCGGCCATTCCGAACGCCCGCCCGGACACCGGGGGGCGCGTCGAGACGTTCGTCGGAGAGGCCCTCGACGCGCTCGAGGGATGGTTCGCCGACGCGTTCGAGATCGGCGGCCAGGCGCAGGCGACCATCGACGCAGGCGTCGCCGTGGCGAACGAGGCCGCCGCGGCGATCCGCGGGGCGCTCGACGAGCTCCAGGCCGTGACCGAGCTCGCGGACGAGCTCGACGACGTCGTCCGGCAGGTCCAGACCCTCGAGGACACGATCGCGGGGACGATCGTCGACGCGGCCGTCGGCGTCGCGCAGATTCGGCGGACGTTCGAGTCGATCGCGGCCCTCCCGTTGGCTCCGCTGGCCGTGTATCGCTCGCTCGCTTCGGTCGCGGAGTTCGGGGCGACCCTCGTCGATCCCGGGAACCAGACCGTCGCCCGGCGACTGCAAAAGGAAAATCAGGACGCCCTCGTCGGCGTGATCCGGCGACTCGCCGCCGTCGAGAGGGCGAACGTCTCGAGGCGGATCGAGTTCGTGAGCTCGACGCAGGCCGCCGAGATCCGCGACGAGCTCGCGGCCGAGCTCGCGGCCGCAATCGAGGCCGCCTCCGATGCGAACGCCGACGATCAAGTGTCCCGGCTCCGCGCCACGCGCGCCGCGATGATTCGGGACATTGACACCCGCTCGGCCCGCCTCCCGGCTCGCGTCTCTCTCACGCTCTCGAATTCGGAGCCCGTCCTCGCCCTGGCCCAACGGCTCTACGGGGACGCCGGGCGCGAGCTCGAGATCGTCTCGAGGAACCGCGGCGTCATTCGGAACCCGGGCCGCGTCGACTTCGGGACGGTCCTCGAGGTTCTCTCCGAGTGACCGAGCGAATCGAGATCGCCGTCGGTGGGCAGCTTCTCGAGGGGTGGGCGTCGCTCTCCGTCTCGAGACGGATCGACGCGCTCGCGGGATCGTTTCGGTTCGAGTTCGCCGAGATCGAGCCCGGCGACCCGATCGCGCGCGCAATCCAGCGCGGCGACGTCGCCCGGATCCTCCTCGACGGCCAGGAGCTCGTGACGGGGGCGATCGAGGAGCTCGAGCGCTTCTATGATGCGAGCTCGAACCGCGTCGCCGCCGGCGGCCGGTCGATCGTCGCCGATCTCATCGACTCGAGCGCGATTCACGAGCCGGGCGAATGGACCGGCGCGAAGGTCGCGACGATCGTCGGGCAGCTACTCGAGCCCTATCCGCTGATCCGCTTCCGGTCCGACCTCTCGGACCCGGCCGGCGGTTCTATCTCGAAATTCGCCCTACAGACCGGCGAGAGCGTGTTCTCGGCGATCGACCGGCTCGCCCGGTTCCGAGGGCTCCTCCCGCGCGACGATGGGGGAAACGGGGTCTACTTCGACCGACCCGGGAGCTCGAGGAGCCCCGTCTCGATCACTCGAGGCGCGAATATTCTCTCGGCGAGCGTCCGCGAGAGCGAGTCGGGTCGGTTCTCCCGGTACATCGCCCACGGGCAGGCGATCGGCGCCGCGGCGTGGGACACGGCCGGCCCGGGGCAGACTCTCCGGGCGGAGGCGTTCGATCCGGGGATCCGCCGAGCTCGGACGCTCGTCGTCCTCTCGGAGAGCGCGCTCGGACAGTCGGACCTCGAGACGCGGGTCGCGTTCGAGGCGTCGGGGCGCTCCGCTCGAGCGTACCGTGTGACCTACGGCCTCCAGGGATGGACCCTCGGCGGTCATGTGTGGCAACCCGGCGAGCTCGTTCCCGTGTTCGACGAGGTTCTCGGGATCGGAAACGCGAACGGGAGCCCGGTCGATATGCTCCTCTCCGGCGTGCAGTTCCAAGCCTCGAGCGCGGGCGGTCGCGTCGCGCAGGTCGAGCTCGTCCGCCCTGGCGCATTCACGCCGGAACCAGTCCCGGAGCCGCCGGAGACGGGTCCGGAACTATGGTGAGCGTCGAGGACCTTCGGAAACTCTGGACCCGGCTCCGCCTCCTGGCCGGCCGCTATCGCGTCGTCGCCGCGGAGGAGAGCGGGGGAGTCGTCGAGCTCACGCTCGAGGGGTTCCTCGGCGAGCTCCGGACCGGCGTCCGGCACCTCGAACCCTTCGGGCTCGCCGTCCAGGCCGCGGCCATCCCGGCCGATTCGGAATGCCTCGGGATCGCCGAGCTCGCGGACCGAGGAAACCTCGTCGCGATCGGCGTGCAGGATCGAACGACCCGGCCGGTCCTGGCCGCCGGCGACGTCGCGCTCTACAACGCGACGCGCGTGTTCCTTCGGTTCGTCGACGTAAACGACGAGGTCGGCCTAACCGCCGCGTCCGTCGATGTTGCCGCCGACGCCGGGAACGTCGAAATCTCGGCGACTGATACGGTCGCGATTCTCTCCGAGGACGTCGTCGCCCTGGCGAGCGGGAACGTAACGGTCATTGCGACGGGGACGGTCGCGATCACGGGGGCGACGGTGACGATTAACGGGGTCAATTTCTCGACCCACACACACACGATCCCGGCCGGCACCGACGCGGCGGGCGGCGTGTCGGGGGTTCCGGCGTGAGCGATTTCGTTCTCGCGGCAGGCATGGACGGGATCGAGGTCGCGGGCGATCTCGAGATCGTTCCCGGCACGAACGGCGGACCGGGGCGCTACGCCGAGACGGAAGGACTCGAGACGGCGATCCGTCTCTCGCTATTCACGAACGCCCGCGCCCAGGACGGCGACGAGCTCCCGGAAGGCGAGGGCGCGTTCGGCGAGGACCTCGGCGGGTGGTGGGGCGACACGTTCCTCGAGACGGGGAGCTCGCTCGGCTCCCGGCTCTGGCTCCTCCGCCGCGAGAAACTCACAGCGGCGACGCGCCAGCGCGCCCGCGACTACGCCCTCGAGGCGCTGCAATGGCTGATCGACGACCGGATCGCGTCCGACGTCGAGATCGAGACGGCCGTCCCCGAGCGGGGATGCCTCGAGCTCTCGGTCGTGATCGTTCGCGAAGGCGAGACGCCGACGCGGTTCCAGTATCTATGGGAGGGGTTCTAGGATGGCGATCGTTCGTCCGACTCTCGGCGACCTCCGCGAGCAGGTTCGCGGCGATGCCGACGCGATCCTCGGCGGGATCGACGCGCGCCTCGAGCGAGGGCTCCTCGAGGTCCTGCTAATGGCGCAGGTCGGGGCGATTCACGAAGCCTACGGCTACCTCCAGGCGCTCGCCGACGATCTATTTCCCGATACGGCCTCGAGCTCGGCGCTCGACCGATGGGCCGGCCTCTTCGGGCTCTCGAGGGGCGGCGCGACGTTCGCTCAAGGGTGGATCGGCGGCAGCGGGGCGGACCCGATCGGCCTCGTGCCCGACGGGACCGTGTTCCGCCGGGCGGACGGCGTCGAGTATGAGCGGATCGCGACGGGGAACCTCCCGGACGGCTCTCCGATCACGCCCACCGCCGGCGAGCCGATCGACTGGACCCTGATCGGAGAGACGGGGACCGGCTACGCGTACCCCGTCCGAGCTCTCGAGCCCGGCGCCGACGGGAACCTCGCCGACGGGGCGAGCGTCTCGCTCGTCTCGCCGATCGCGAACGTCCCGACGACTATGGAAGTTCTCACGACGGGGATCGCCGGCGCGGTCGACGCGCAAAGCGACGACGCCCTCCGCGCGCTCCTCCTGGCCCGGATCCAGGCGCCGCCGCAGGGCGGAACCGCCGCCGACTACGAGCGATGGGTCCTCGAGAGCGCGACCGACGACGATCCGCTGACGCGCGCGTTCGTGTTCGAGCCGACGCCCGGCGACAACGTCGTGACCGTCTACGCCGTCGACGACGGCGGCGGATTCCCCTCCGCGAATCCCCCGACGCCGACCGCGCAGGCTCTCACGAACGCCCGCGTCTACGTCGACGCCCGAAAACCGCTCTCCTCGAGGCGGACGATCATCGCGCCGACGCTCGTCGCCCTGAATCTCACCCTCTCGATCGCGGAGCCCGCGGCCGAGATCGTCTCGGCGATCGAGAACGAGATCGACGGTTTCCTGATCGACAATCACGTCCCGGCGGCCGACGTCCCGCTCTCGCTCCTCCAGGCCGCTATCAATGCCGCGGCCGGCTCGATCGACGTCTCGATCACGAGCCCCGCCTCGAACCCGAACCCGGGCGCCGCCTCGCTCTACTACCGCGGCGCGATCACATGGACCTAGCCTAGTGTCGGATCACAACGAGGACGCGATCCTCGCCTCGCTCCTGGCGCTCCTCCCGCCCGGCGAAGCGCTGACGCCCGATTTCGAGAGCGAGCTCGCGAAGGTTCTCCGCGTCACGGCCCGGTCGATCGACCGCCTCGAGCAACTCGCCGAGTTCGTCGTCGAGGACGCCGACCCTCGAGTGACGACGACGTTCCTCGAAGATTGGGAGCGGCTCCTCGGCCTCCCCGAGTGCGGCGACCTCGCCGAGTCGACGGCGGAGCGGCGCGCGGCCGTCGTCGAGAAATACACTCGAGCGGGCGACCTCACGTCGGCGAGTCTGATCGAAGCGGCCGCGACGATCGGGTTCGAGATCACGATCGCCGACGGGTTCGCGAACCCGGACGAGCACTATTTCGACGTGACGGTCGTCGGGGCGGCCCTCCCGATCACCTACTTTCGAGCGAGCGAGTCACGGTCCGGCGACTCGCTCGGGACGTTCGGCGACGATCGCCTGACGTGCCTCCTCGACGCGCGGAAGCCCGCGCACGTTCACTACCGGCTCACGCTCCCCTAGGAGATCGGATCGAATGGAAAGAATCGACGACCCGAGCAACGAACCGACGCAGCCCGCCGTCCTCTCGACGGTGTCGCCGGGATTCTTTCGGCGCCCGAGCGCGCTCCTCGGGAATCAGGGGACCATCGTCACGGCCGACTGGCTCAACAACGTGCAGGAGGAGCTCTATTCGGTCGCGACGCTTAACTCCGTCGCCGCCGACAAGGCGAGCAACTCCCAGCTAGCCGCGGGGATCCTCTTCCTCGCCGGCCTCGTCTCCGCGAACGACGTCGCCGCGCACGCCGACGACCTCTCGAGCGAATCGTTCGCGGGTCATATTGAGGTCGCGACCGAGGGCGAGGTCGCGAACCTGACGAACAACGCGCGCGCCATGACGCCGCATAACCTGACGGACGCGTTCCCGACCGGGCTCGGCTCCGGCAGCGTTTCCGGAATCACGTCGATCGCCGTGGACGCCGACTTTTACTCGCGATGGCTCCAGCTTCCGACGAGCTCGGGGAACCGCCTGACCCTGCAATGGGGGATCTCGCAGCGGGTGAGCCAGAATCACACCGGCGCCAACGCGACCGTTTTCCCGATCCCGTGGGTCGACCTCGACGACGTCGTTTTCCTCCAGGCCAATTGGAACGACGCGGCGGCGTTCCCGTTCGGCTACACGCGCGGATTCTCAAACTTCGGGGTCAACCTAGCGAATCTGGCGACGAACGATTTCGAGCACTCGCTCTCGAACGTGACCTACCGGATCCATTGGGCCGCGATCGGCGTTTGCGCGCAGCAGTAGGCGAGGGGGCGGAACTTGTCGGACGGAGACGCGAACGACCTCGCCACGGCGCGAGCGATCGGGAACCTTGAGGGGACATTGACCGGGATCGCGTCGACGCTCGTCGCGCTCGACGTGAAGGTCGATCAATCCATGAGCGAGGGTCGCGACGCGACGCTCCGGATCGAGAACAGGCTCGGCGCCGTCGAGGTTGAAGTGACGGCGCTAGGCGTGAAGGTCGACGGCCAGGGCGACGAGCTCCACGCGCACGCGCTCCACGACGACGAGCGATTCGCGGACGCGAAGAAACGCGACGGGCGCCAGGACCGGCAACTCGCGACGCTCGCGTCGAAAATGTGGGATCTCGCGATCAAGGTCGCGGCGATCGGCGGGGGCGGATACTTCGCCGCGTCTCAAACGGGGATAATTCCATGACGGCTCTCGTCGGCAATCGACACCCGCTCGAGCTCCTCGGCGGCCTCGTCGAGTTCAAGCACCCGACGCCGTGGGAGTGGTTCGCCATCCCCGGAAACGTCGAGCTCCTCGAGGCCCTCGCCATGACGAAGCCCGAGACGGTCGACGGGATCGTCGTCGTCACGTCGACGTGGCGGCCGTTCGACGAGGCGCGCGGGTTCTCCTGGCACAACGCGGGGCGCGCGCTCGACTGGCGGACCGGGATCGTCGGCGACTCTCGAGCTCGGCCCGTCGAGATCGGCGACCGCCCGGGTTCGATCGTCGCTCCGACGCCCGAGCTCGCGCTCGACATTGCCCTCGAGTGGGCCTCGAATCTCCGAGCTCGGCTCGGATCCTGTTACGACGTCGTCCTCGGAGACGCCCGGCACATCGACCACGGGCACGCCGAGAACGACGGGGGCAAACGATCACGCGTCCACTTTGCGAGGTGACTCCATGACCTTTCGACTCCCGACCCGCCGGCAGATCGCCGCGGTTCTTCTCCTGGCCGTCTCGGCGTTCGTCCTCCTGACGTGGCCCCCCGCGACCGCGTTCGCGCAGGACGGCGGCGTCCTCGAGGCTCTCACGAGCAACGGGCCGCCCTGGCTCGTCGCGCTTCCCGCGCTCGTCGTCGCGATCCTCGCCTATGTGATGGCCGTCGTTCCCGACGACAAGATGCCGCCCGCCGTCGCCGCGATCCTCAACGCGATTGCGGGCAATTTCGGCGCCGCTCGAAACGATCCGGCCAGGAACACGGCGGCTACGCCCCTCCTCCCGATCGGCATCGACGACGACGACGCGGGGCGGTCGTGACGTGTGGGAGCTCGTCGCCGGAGGTGTCGCGCTCGTCCTGGCGCTCGTGTTCGGTTTCGTCCGGAGGAACGACGGACGGACGGGAATCGCCGCCGAGGCGAAACTCGAGGACCGCGACGCGGCGCTCGAGGTCGCGGCGGAGCGTGAGGCTCGGCATCGTCGCCCCGTTCCTGGCCGCTCTCAGCTTCGCGACGCCGCTCGCCGGATGCGCGAAGCCCGCGCCCGTCGTCGTCAATAGCTGCGAGATCCCGGAACCGTCCGACGAGGCTCTCCTCGAGCTCGAGGGCGAGACGTTCGCCGACGACTATCCCGGGGCCGAGCGATGGGTCGCCGACGTGTTCCGCGCGGCCGGATGGAGTGAATAGCGATGGCTCGCACACTGAAAGAGCGATGGACGGAGAGCCCGGGGCAGCAGGTCCTCGAGCAATTTCTGCACCTCGCCGGCCTCGGAGCTCCGCCGGTCGCGATCGTTCTCGGGTTCTCGGCGTGGGGGTTCCCATTCTGGGAGGTCGCGGGCGGCGCGGCGGCCGCTTTCTGGCTCGGCGGAGCTCGCGAGCTCGTCGACGGGTGGCCGATCGAGTCATGGGGCGACGCGCTCGTCGACTGGCTCGCGATCACACTCGGCGGCGCCCTGGCCGGCCTCGCGTTCGCCCTGGCGCTCTGACGTGCCCGAGCTCCCCCGCGTTCTCCCGTTCGACGTCCCGGGCCTCGCCTACTGGCGAGACGCTCGGGACGTCCTCCCGTCCCGATGGGGCGCCGCTCTCGACGTCCTACAGGTAACGGTGATGGAGTGGGCCAGGGCGACCGGGACGCGCGAATGGTGCGACCGGGACCCGGAGACGCAGGCCGAAATCGCCGCGCGCCTCGAGCTCTGGCTCGAGGACAATCCCGGCGGCACGCTCGAGGAATTCGAGGCGACCGGCCTCGCCGCCGTCGATGCCGTGTGCCAGGACCCGCGGCGTCCGATCCTCCGGCTCGTCGGCACTCGAGGCGCTCGGGGCGCCGTGACCGGCGGCGCGATTTTCCAGAACGTCGAGGTCCTCGAGGACACGGCCGAACGCCTCGCGATCCGCTTGGTTCCCGTGATGGGCGTCCGGCTCCGGCGCCCTGGCCCGGCGCCTCGAGCGTGGGGGCTCGCGGCGGAGTGGTTCCTCGCGAATCCGATCCCGCTCGAGGACGGCCGCGAGCTCCGCGTCGTCGAGCTCGATTTCCCGACGACTCGCTCGACGTCCTACGGCCTCGAGCATGGCGAGGTGATGCGCGAGCTCTGGGATCGCGTCGCTCTCGTGGCCGACGAGGAGGTCGCCGACGGCGACGTCCCGACGCGCGTCCGGTCGATTAACTTCCGTCGCGAGGGCGACGCCCCGCGTCCGATCCGGCTCCGCGAGCGAGCTCGACCGCGGCCGCCGCTGCCGGGACGTCCTCCCGAGCTCCGTCGATAGGGGGCGCGCGTGCCGATCGTCTCCGCGCGTCCGCGAACCGACTACGTCGGGCAGGGATTCAATACAGCGCAATCGACCGCGAGCTCGTTCTCCGGCACGCTCGGACAGTACGGGAGCGGGTTCGACACGAAATCGGGGCAGTTCACGAACCCCCGCCAGTTCCTCGCGCATTTCGAGATCGAGGTCCCGGCCGGCGTCACGATCCAGGGCGTGCGCGTCACGCTGCGCCACGGCTCCGCGAATTCCAACACGTCGCAGATTCTCCGAATGGGGCCGATGGCTCGAGATGGCCTATGGAACGCCGGCGGCGACGGGTGGGCGACCTCGAACTACCCGCTACAAAGCTCGATCCCCCACCCGGTCGAGCAGCGATTCGCACCGAACCGTTATGTCGATATGGCGCGATGGCACGAGCCCGTCGCCGGCTACGTCGACACGACCCAGGGGATCTACGGCTCGGGTGTGTTCTTCTCCCAGGGCGACGGCTCGCTCGCGGTCGACGAGGACCTCCCCGGCCTCGTTTCGCTGATTCAAGCGTTTCTCGACGATACGGTGCAGGCCGACCGGGACGTGACGGGCAGCGGGACCGCGCTCTCGATTCTCCTCGCGTGGACCGGCTCGCCGAACCGTGTCGGGACCGGGCAACTCCAAGGGCTCCGAACGGTCGACCAAACGACCGAATCGAACCGCCCTCTCCTCGAGATCGAATTCGAGGACCCTAACCTCGCGCCTAGCGTCTCGATCACCTCTCCCGCGGACGGGGCGCAACTCCCCGCGGTCGAGGCCGTGACGCTCTCGGCGGTCGCGTCCGACCCGGAGGACGGGGACCTATCGGCCTCGGTCGAGTGGGTTTCCGACCTCTCCGGGAGTCTCGGGTCGGGCGCGACTCTCGAGCTCGCGCTCGAGGAGGGGACGCACACGATCACGGCGTCGATCACCGACTCCGGCGGCCTCGAGACGACGGACGAGATCACGCTCGAGATCGTCCCGCGCTCGCGCGTCCGAATGCGGACGAGCTCGTTCCCCGCCGTCGAGGGGCTCGGCGACGAGCTCGGCGACGAAGCGCTGACGATTCCGGCCGTCCGAATGCGGCCGACGACTACCACGGCCACGGCCTCGAGCTCGAGCTCGGAGCCGGCGGCCAGGGCGACGACGAGCTCGAGCTCGGCCGTCGACGGAAAGGGCTCTCCGACGTGAGCGATTGCGAAACCGACCCGATCGAGTGGGGGCTGCACCGCGACGACGCGATCTATCTATGGGCGCCGCTCGACGTCGGCGTCGTGCCGAACGTCGTCCTCGGCGCCGCGACCGTGACGGCGATCCTCCTCGACCGATCGAAGGACACGGCCCTCGACGCCGACGAGGCCGGCGGGCAAACCGTGATCTCGGTCGCGAGCGCTCGGCGGATCGAGGTCGGCGACGTCGTCCGGATCGAGCTCGACGACCGGACCGTCGACGAGCGCACGGTCGACGCGGTCGACACCCGCGCCGGGACGATCGACCTCGACGCGGGGCTGACGTCCGCCGCCCGGAAGGGCGCCGCCGTCTCCGTCAAGGTCGGCCCGACGATCGCCCTCGCCCTCTTCGGGACGCCGTCGACGACGTCGCTCGACTCGTGGGGCTACGTCGGCGAGAAACCCCACGATCACGCCGGCGTGAAGCGCGATCACGAGCTCCGCGTCGAGGTGACGGCCGTCGAGGGCTCCCGAGTCGGGTTCTCCTCGTTCGACGTCGTCGTGCGGGCGCCAGGGGGCGCCTAGGATGCCCGACGACGCTCCCGCCCCCGGAACCCTCGCCGAGCTCGCCGCGGCGCTCTCCGAGTGTCCTCCGCCGCCTCCGGAGCGCGTGATCCTCCGCCAGCTAGGCTGGCAGGTCGACCTCGAGCTCCCGAGCTCGTGGGAGGCCGGCGACCGCCTCGAGCTCGTCCTCGAGCCCGGCGTGATCGTCCCCGAACCCGGCGCGGACCTCGAGGGGTTCGCGTGGGGCCACTGTTCCCTCGCCACTGGCCGCACCGCCCGCCAGGACGAGACGAGCGCGTCGGTCGAGCTCTCGAGCTCGCCCGGATGCGTTCCCGCGCCGGAGGCCCCTAGCGGGGCGCTCCTGGCCGCCGGCCTCGTGGGGCTCGCTCTCGTAGCGGGCCGCCGACGAGGACCTCGAGCGATCCCCGTCCGGCCATAGACCGGGCGAGCTCCTCGTCGGTCGGGACGTCGATCGGCTCGAGCTCGCGCGCCTCGAGCTCGTGGACGAGCCGCCTCGAGTCGGCGTCGTGTAGGTGATCGTCGCCCCAAAGCGCGAAGCCCTCGAACGGACCCGAGAGGTGTCCGGCGTCGATGTGATCGAGCACGCGAACGAGCTCGAGGTCGACGAGCGGCTCCTCGAGGCGAACGATCGCCCGCCGGTCGGTGTGTCCCGCGACGAGGGCGCCGGCCTCCCAGACGAGCCGGAGTCGGTGCCGCCACTGGCCGCCGCTCGCGATCACGACTCGCCTACGCATCGCGGAGGACCTCCGCGTCGACGGCGAGATCGCGCGCCGCCGCGAGGTTCCCCGCCGCGGCCTCGTCGACGGCCGCATAGAGCGACGCGCGGATCGCCGCGAGCTCCGCTCGAGCTCGGACGCTCTCGCTCCAAACCTTCGCGACCCGCCACAGGGCGACCGCGTAGAAGGGCCACACGGGCAGGCCGAGCACGCGGGCCGCGCCCTCGCAGAGTGCGACCGCCGCCAGGGCGACGACCGCCCCCGCGATCGAGTCGAGTGTTTCGTTCGTCATCGTTCGAGCCCTCTCCGTTCGAGCCGCTCATAGTGCGGCCCGTGTTTCGCGGGATCGCAGCGATAGGTCGCGTTCCCGACGTCGTCCTCCTCGAGCTCGAGCTCGCCGCATATCCGGCACTCGAGCACCCGGCGCCACGCGCCCGGCTCTCCTGGCTCCTCGACCCGCCAGTGACGGAGCCCCCGACGGTCGAGGAGCTCCTCGACGAGCTCCGTCTCCGCCGCGATCCGCCCGTCGGCCAGGAGAACGACGCGGTCGTCCTCGAGGTTCCCGAGGAACGGTCCGAGGAGGTTCTCCGTCGTGAGCTCGAACCCGGGGACCGGGCCGCTCACTTCGCCCGCCTCGCCGCGCGCAGGAGCGCGCCCCGCACGAATTCGGAGAGCCCCTCGCCTCGCGCGTCGGCCGCCGCCTCAATTCGTGCCCGTTCCGCGGCCGTGAACCGCGTTCGGATCGTCTCGGTCCTGGCGAGCTCGCCTTTCGGCTGGCCGCCTCGGGGTCGTTTCGTCGTCGTCATGGGTAGGGGCCTCCTCGTCCCCCGTGGCACACTGTACCGCAACGAATCGGGTCGGGGGTTCGTTTTCTGTAGCAGGACGAACCTCAAGTTCCGTTGACGGCTTCCGATACGTTGTGCCACAGTGAAGGGGTCGCAACGAAGCGACCCCGAAACGGAGCCCGCCAACATGTCCCACCTTCGCTACCTCGGAAACGCCCTCGAGATCGCCCGCCGCGTCGGCGCGAACGTCGACGCCGTCGACGGGATCCTCGCCGGGATCCCCGTCTACGAGAACCCCCGACTCCGCCGCACGTTCGGCCGAGCCCGCCGGATCCTCAACCGGGACGAGCGGACGCTCCGGTTCTCGATCGAGCTCCACTCGGCCGTGATGGCCGACGCCGAGGAGCTCCTCGACACGTTCGCCCATGAGCTCGCGCACGTCGGCGAGTGGAACGACGGCCACGGCCGGAAGTGGGCCGCCCTGGCTCGCCGCCTCGGCGGCACGGGCAAGGCCACCGCGACCCGCGAGCAGTCGAAGCGGATCGGGATCCCGGAGCGGCAGCGACGCGCCCGACGGATCGTCGCGACGTGCGAGCGCTGCGGCCTCGAGCTCTGGCGAGCTCGCGCTCTCCCGTCCGGCCGGGTCTACTCGCACCGCGGTTGCGGCGGCCGGTTCGAGAGCCGGTAGGGGGGCGCCATGACGACTCGATTCCACTTCGCCGGCGTCAATTCCGCCACCCTCGCCGCGGCGACCGAAGGGCTCCCCGTCCTCGTCACGTTCGCGGACGTCCTCGAGCGGCCCGGAGTCTGGGAGCGCGAGCTCCGCCCCCGCCTCGAGGCCGGCCTCTACCCCGACGCGATCCTCGACTCGGGAGCGTTCTCCGAGTTCGTCCGCCCTGGCTTCCGGGTGGAGCTCGAGGACTATGTCCGTTTCTGCCAGGAGTTCGGGCACCTCTTCGGGACGATCGTCACGCTCGACGACATTGGGGGCGACCTCGCGCGGACGTGGCGCAATACGGCCCGGCTCCTCGAGGCCGGCGTCGACGTGATCCCCGTCTATCACGGCCGCGAGCCGATCGAGGTCCTCGAGCACTACGTCGCGCGCTTCCCGCGCGTCGGCCTCGGGTTCGCCCGGGACGGCCGGACGATCGGCCGCGACCAGGGCGACGGCCTCGCCCCGACCGAGTGGCTCGAGCGAGCTCTCGACGTGACGGAGCGCGCCGGCGTCGAGGTCCACGGGTTCGGCATGACGCGCTACGCCCGCGAGCTCGGACACGGCCGGCTCTCGACGACCGACTCGACGACGTGGATCGCCGAATACAAGGGGCTCCGCTCCCGGAACGCGACCGCCGCGCACACGATCGGCGCCGGCGACGCGTACCTCCTGACGTGCGGCCTCGGCGACGAGGAGCTCGCCCGGCTCGCGTGCCTCTCCTACGCCGGCCAGGGCGCCGACGACGAGCTCGAGGAGCTCCTCGAGGGCGTGCGGGGGCAGGCTCGGACGTTCCTCCGCCGGTTCTCCGCTCTCGAGCTCGCGACCGCCCTCGAGGCCGTCGAGCGGCGGTTCCGGGTCGAGCGGCCCGGGGCGGTCGATCTCGTGTCGCACGGGTGGGGCTAGCCCGCCGGAGGGACGACGTTCACGAGCTCCCCTCGCCGCGCTCGTCGGGTCCGATCGGCTCGAGATCCTCGAGGCGGACTCCGGTCATCGTCGACCCGTCGCTCGCGCGGATCCGGAGCCGCTTCCGGCCCGGGGCGTGTTCGATCCGCCCCTCGGTCCCCTTCGGCCACTCGACCCCGCCGGTGTTCGCCAGGAACCGGACCGTCCGGACCCGCCACCCGTGGAGCTCGCGGACGAGGCGCGGCCACTCCGGCGACGTGTCGAGCTCGCCCCACCCGTAGAGGTTCACGACGCACGGGAGCGACGCGGCCTCGGCGAAGTAGAGCGCGAGCTCGCCGAACGACTCGAACCCGTCCTCGCGAGCGATGGACGTCGAAACCTCGAGCGGGCAGCGTAGCCACCGGGGACCGGCCGGAGTCGGCTCGAGACGCTCGAGGCCGTGACGGGCGACGCGGAGACGCTCGACCCGCTCGATCGTCACACGGCCGAGCCTGCGGCGTCCTCCGGCGCGATATGGGCCGCAGTAGAGGGCGACCGTCTCGCCGACGCGGATCTCGGCCCCGTCCGCTCTCGGGAGCCGGAGCGTCGTCCGCTTCCGGCCCTCCTCGACGGCCTCCGCGAACCGGGTCGCAATCGAAAGCATTCCGACCCGGCTCACGACTCGGCCTCGGGATCCGGGACGGCCGCGAGCTCGAGCTCGTGGATCTCGCAGGCAACCGCCGCGCGAAGTTCCGCCGCGACCGCCGGCGTCTCGAGGCCGATCGCGGCGAGCATATCGTCGGCCGCGTCCGCTTTCGCGAGCTCCGTCCTCGCCGCCAGGAGCACGCCGAACGCCTCCCGCTGGCCCCACTCGATCGCCCCGCCGACCGCCAGGGCGAGCGCGAGGTCCTCCGGCTCCGACTCGACGAGAAACCTCGCGAGCTCGTCCGCGGTCGTGTCGACCGCCAGGGCGAGAAGGCTCTGCGAAAACTCCATGAGCTCGTCCCAGCCCGACCACGCCGAGAGCGCTTTCCCCGTCGCGAGACTCTCCGCCGCTTTCCGTTGTTCGTCCGTCACGATTTCCCCTCCGGCGGCATGATTCCCCGAGCTCGGAGCTCGTCCGCGTTCGTCGATGTGTAGTTTCCGAGCCCGTGGACGAACCGGACGGCCGGCTCGACGTATTCCGGACCCGCCGCCAGGACGAGGACCGCGCCGGCCTCGTTCGTGGTGGGATCCTCGAGCGTCACGAATCCCACCGGCCGACCGGAGTCGAGGAGGGATCGGACGAGGGCTCGAGCGGCCTCGAGGACGACGTCCTCGGCGCTCCGCTCCTGGCGCTCGCGCTTCGCGCGCTTCCCGCTCATTGGATCGCCCCCGCCAGGAACGCGAGCGTCGCCGCGACTCCGGCCAGGGCCGACGAGATCGGCACGACGAGGCCCCACAGGAGGCCAGGGGCGCGCAAGCTCGAGCTCGAGGGGCTCGGGACGTCTCCGCGTTGGATCGCCGGGAGAGCTCGAGACACGGCCCGCACGCGCTCGAGCCCCACGGCCAGGACGAGGACCGAACCGACCTCGCCCGTGTCCGGGTGCGTGAGCGCGACGAGCTCGAGGCTCGAGTTCCGGGTCGCCGCCCGGTTCGCGAGCTCGCGAGCGGCCGCCACGACCGGCGCCTCCGCCTTCCGGATCGGGTTCGTCGCCTTCCGGCGCTTCGCGCGACTCATTGGATCACCGTCCCGTCGGGCGCTCCGTCGAGCCCGGGTCCCCACATTCGGGCCTCGCCCGTGACGATCCGCGCGGCTCCGACGACAAACACGTTCACGAGGTCCTCGAGGGGGAGGTTCGTCCCCATCCGGATCGCGTGAGGCCCGTTCGGGACCGGCGCGCGGGCGACGATCGCGAGCTCGCCGCCGAGCTCGTCGATAATGGGCGTCGCGAGTCTCAGGATCGCCTCGACGGCCGCCTGTAGAAGCTCGTTCACGACCTCCGGCGCCGGGAGGCGGACGGCCTCGTATCCCGGGAACCGCTCCTCGCAGCGGCGCCGGAGCTCGGCGTCGATCTCGTCCGGATCGAGGCCGCTCGTCGCGAGCTCCTCGAGGCATTCGCGCACGAACGCGGAAAAATCCGCCGCGGTCGGGTCGTCGTGGGTTTCGTCGCTCATTGCTTCCCCTTGGAGAAGTGCCCGGCGTGCGGGCACGTCTCGAAATGCGAGACGAACCTCGCCTCGTCGTTCGGATCGTCCTCGAGTCGCCGCACGACGCCCCCGAACAGGGGGGCGGTCATGGCGTAGACCGTCCGGACGCGTTGGAGAGGGATCACCCGTCCGTCGGGTCCCTCCCGGAATTCGATCGGCATCCCGCACGCTCGGCAGGGCCGCGCCTCGCCCTCGTTCACGCCGGCACCCGAGGACCGATCTCGACGTCGCCGTCCTCCTGGCCGTCGTCGTCCTCGAGCTCGTCGTCGACCTCGATCGGAACCGTGAAGACGTGCGGCCCCCCGTGACCCCCGCGGAGCTCGCACCGATAGGCGAGGCATCCGACGTTGTTCCACGACGGACACGGGGCCTCAAGCTCGGCGACCGCGCCCTGCAACGTCGCGACCTCCTCGGAGAGATCCGCGAGCGTCTCGAGGGCGCGCGCCAGCGTCAGGGAAACCTCGTCCGCCGCCCAGCCCCCCGCCGTCCGATGGGCGCTCGAGAGCGCGCGCAGCGACGCGACGCGATGGTTCGGCGGGAGCGCTTTCCACTCGTGGGGCTCCGGCATGATCGGCCGCCCGTCCTCGCTCCGGATCGGCCACTCGAGACGGTCGGGCATCGTCGGCAGACCGGGAGGGCTCGGGAGAGCTCCCGGCGAGTTCGTGGGGACCGGAGCTCGCGCGCCGTCTGATCGGGGCCGATCGGGCTCGAGGCCGGCGGCGTCGTGAGAGAGGACCGACGCGACGCGCGCCGAGAGGTCCGGACCGAGATCGCGGGGCGGGATCGCATCCCGCTCGAGGCACACGACCGAGTCGGCCAGGGGCGCGGCGTCCGGCGAATAGATCCGCCAGGGCGCGAGGTCGCTCCCGTCTTCGAGGTTCACGAGCTCGAGCTCGAGGGCCATCGCGGCGCGGGTCGCGACGTGCGCGAGGACGAGCTCGCGGCTCGAGGGATCGAAATCCCGCCCGGCGACGAGCTCGAGGAGGTGTCGGAGCGCGGCGTCGACGTGCCGGCGGGAGTCGCCGCCCAGCCAATCGCCCTCGGCGTAGTGCCGATCGCCGTCATACTCGAGAACGCGCGCCATCGCGGCGAGCGCTCGAGGGGGGAGTCGGGAGAGGTTCGCTTTCCGCTTCGCGACGTCGCGGTCGGGGTCATGGGCAGCCATTGGCTCGAGGTCCTCCGATTGAGCGGGGGCCGGCGGCACGCGTCCCGAAAACCGCCGCCCCCCGCTCGGGTGTGGAGCTCCGGACCGTCCGGAGCCCCAGGGAAATCAGTCGTCGCCCGGGTCGGGCACTCCGCCCCACGAGCCCGGGTCGCTCGGTCGGGCGCCCTGGCCGACCGCGACGGCCGACGTCGTCTCGCATCCGACGCCGACGAGGAACGGCCACCCGAGCTCGGACTCGACGAACGCCGCGAGATCGTCCGCCGCCCTCGAGAGCGTCGTCTCGAGCTCGGGGAACGAGACGGCGACCGTCAGGCCCTCGCGCGGATCGGCCTCGACGTCGAGGAGGACCCGGACCGAATAGGTCGCCTCCTGTCCGTGGACGTCCTCCGGGTGATCCTCGCCGGCGTAGGAGACGCCGACATAGACCGGGATCTCGAGCTCGAGCTCGCTCGGGAGGTCCGTCGTCAGGGCGACGTCGCCGCCCTGGCCGGTCACGCGGACGAGGCCGTTCGGGGCGAGCTCGCACTCGAGGGACGCGTTCGCGGAGACGCGGACCGTCGCCAGGGCGCCGAGGAGGTGACTCGCCGCCTCGGGCCTCGCGAGCGCGTGGCCGTAGGCTCGCAGGAACGCGAATAGCTTTCGCTGCGGGATCCGGCCGGCGAGCGCGAGGTGCGTCCACGCCCGAAACGTCGGATCGAGCGGGACGAAACACGTCACGCGGTCGCCCTCGAGCCGACGAGGGTCGGGCCGCGCGGCGATCTCGGCGGAGCGGTTCACGACTTGCTCGAGGTTCTCCGGGAGGAGTGCGAGGACGCTCGCGCGCTCCGGATACTGGCTCCATCGTCGAAGCCAGCGAACGAACGAGCGGAGCGTCGCGAACGTGTGGCGGTGCGCGAGCTCGCGCGGGCCGACGTGGCGCTCGGTCGTCCATTCATGCTCGCCGGTTCGGACGAGCGCGACGACGCCGTCGCCGTCGGGCGCGTCCTCGCAAACGAGGACCGGGTTCGGGTCGTGGGAGTCGGCGGCGACAATCATCGCGCCGGGGATCGGGGTTGGTTCCGTTTCGTCACTCATGGCTGGGAGTCTCCTCGCCGTTCGAGGCCGCAGCGAAGGGCGTCACGATGCCGCCCGCGCCCTGGCCGGGGAATGCGTCTACCTGTTCGGGCTCACGCTTGAGCACGACGAGCGCGCCGTCCTCGAGGTGTGCCGCCTGCGCCGCCTTGTGGCGCTTCGGTCGCTTGAGCTCGGCGCCCGACACGATCACGACCGACTCGGGGTCGCCGCCGATCGCGGGCCGGTGACGGATCTCGATCTCGGCCGTGATCCGCATCGTCCGAGTTCCATCGGCGGCGGAGACGTAGGCGTCGGCCGTTTCCATGATGCCGACGACCTCGCCTAGCAATTCCTGAAACCGTCCCTCGAGCGCTCCGTTCGAGACGCTCTCGAGTGTTAGGTCGACGAGCCCGAGGCTCGCTCTCCGTTCGTCCATTGTTCCGGGTCCTCTCACATTCGCGCCGCGACGACGCCGAGGACCCAAACCCCGAGCCACGCGAGCGCAGTCACGACGGAGAGGACGATCGTCGCCGCTCCGCCAATGGTTCGACGGAAGCGCGCGACGTCGGCGTCGCGGACCTCCGAAACGTGGAGCGCTTGAACGATCGCGCGGCTCGGGATCTCGCTCTCGCCCTGGCCGAAGCGCTGCGGCGGGACATAGCCCGCCGGTCGGACGATCGTCCGGAACGCCTCCTCGCGAGCGAGCTCGCGGGCCTCGTCGAGCTCGAGCTCGAGACAGTCGGAGCAAAGCGGCTCGGCATCGGCCGAGGGCGTCTCGAGACGCTTTCGGCAGTCGGAGCAATGGCTATCAGTCGGTGACGCGTTCACGGGTTCCCCTCCTCGTTCGGGGATACCGAATCGCAGGAACCGGCAACTCGCAAGGGGAAACCGTCGCCAGGGCCGCAAAAATTCCGCTTGACCGGATGGGGGGCGGTCCGGTATCGGTCCCGGATGGCGAAAATTCACCCTCTGAAACTCTGGCTCCTCGAGAACGAGCGCTCGCAGCGATGGCTCGCGGACGCGTGCGACGTGTCGCCCTCCCACCTCTCGGCCGTGTTGAAAGGGCTCGAGCAGCCCGGCGCGGACCTCACTCGCCGGCTCGTTCGCGCGACCGGCGGCGAGATCGACGCCGACGCGATCCTATTCCACGGAGAGGAGGCGCCCGCCGCATGAGCTCGCCGCCGATGCGACCCCCGAAGCCCGACGACTCGCTCGCCTACGCGACCGAGTGGGCGCGCGGGAAAATGAACGACCGCGTCCCGATCGACTGCCCACTGTGCCGGCGGAAAATTCAGGTCGCTAGGCGCCGCCCGTCTCGAGGGTGGGGCGAGGTCCTCGTCGCTATGTACGCGATCACGCGACAGCGGCGGAAGCAATGGAACCCGTTCCCGTGGATCCACGTCGAGGAGGAGGTTATCCGGGGCGGCATGGCGACGAGCCTCGGTCGCGACTGGTCTAATCTGCAACACCTCCGCGTCATCACGCGCGAGACGACCGAGCGCGATCCGCGCGAGCCCGGCGTCGGGATGTGGCGCCTAACGCCGTTCGGTGTGCAGGTCGTCGAGCAACCGAAAGCGAAGCTCGTCCCGAAGTGGGTCGACACATGGAACGGCCGCGCGTGGAAGTTCTCGGCCGACCGCGTCTCGCTCCAGTCGATGCTAGGTCGCGAGTTCTCGTTCGCCGAAGAGGTGAAGCGGCTCCAGGGCGCGGCCTAACGTGGGGGCGATCGAATGCGAATGTGTCGGCCTCGGCCGTGACGACCTCTCCGCCCTGGCCGCCGGCGAACCCGTGAGCGCGACCGCGCTCGAGCTCGAGGTCCGGCGCTTCCGGACCGGCTCTCGAGCTCGGCCGGTCGTCTACCGTTGGCAATGCCAGCGCTGCGGACGGAAACACGGCCGCGCCTACGATGGCGACGCGCTCCCGATCGACCTCCACCCGAGCGAGATCGAGAACGCTCGCCCGAAGGTTCTCGAGGCCCCGCGGCCGAGCTCGCTCCAGCGTCGACGAGCTCGGAAACGGAGCTCGAGCGCGTTCCAGGCGCAGCGGACCCGCGTCCTCGAGCGCGACTCGTGGACGTGCCAGGGGTGCGGCGAGACGGAGCTCGAGCTCCTCGAGGTCCATCACGTCCGCTATCCGGAGATCCCCGAGGAGGACGTCCCGGACAGCGACCTACAGACCGCGTGCGGCCCGTGCAATCTGGCCGAGCGCGCGGAGAGATTGAACGGCGGCCTCGGCGGCCGATTGGGGGGGAACGATGGCAGGACATAGACGAATCTCGACGGACCTATTCCTCGAGTTCGTGAACGATCCCGCGCAGCGATGGAAGGTCGCCGCGCTCCTCGAGGTCGACCTCGACGAGTGGAAGGGCGGCCGGCTCTCCGTCCACGCCTACGCTCGGAAGTGGGGGAAAAACCGGGTCACGGTCCGGCGCCTCCTGGCGCAGTATGACGAGCACCGCGGCGAGCTCTACTCGCACGATATGGGGGGATTTCAGACCGGCACGAGGCCGAAAAGGGTCGTTTCCGGTGACCACCGAGCGACCCCCGGGCGACCGGCGAGCGACCCCCCGAACGACCCCCAAAGCGCAACGATTCCGGTCGCTTTCGGTGGGGCGAACGACCCCCCGAACGACCGGGCAGCGACCGGCAAGCGACCACCGGGCGACCCCTTCTTAGAACCGGAACCGGAACCGGGAGGGGAGAGGGTCCCGCCCGGTTCGCCTTCGGCTCTGAGGGGAGCTCGTTCGGTCGGCCCCGCTGACGCGAGGCGCCGGCAGGCGGAGAAAGAGGTCGAGAGGGCTCTCGAGTGGGGCCGCGGCCAGGGCGTGACCGACGAGCGGATCGCGGCCGTCCGGCCTCGATTCGAGGCGCTCGCCCATTGGTTCCTCGGGTTCGGACGGGTGGCCGACGAGGCGCAGCTTCGGGCCTACTTCAAAGCGACGCGCGAGTTCCACCCGATCGACTTCCGGGCCGGCCTCGACGCCGCGGCCGCGGAGAACGAGAACGAGCGCGGGTTCGCGCCGAGCGCGGCGAAGGTCCGCGCGGCGACGAGCTCGATCGCAGCGAAGCGGCGAAAGGCCGCGAGACAGGGGAACGCATGACGAACGATCGACACCCGGCCGGCGGAGCGGCCGCCCTCCTGGCGTGCGCCGTCCTCGGCGTCGTCCTGGCGCTCGCCGTCCTCCTGGCGGGATGCGACTCGAGCTCGAGCTCGAGGCCGTCGGCTCCTGGCCGGCCGGTCCTGGCGCCGAACGGGGCGCCCGTGGCGCCGGTCCTGATCCGGGTCGAGGCCGTCGAGCTCGAGGACGGGGACGCGTGCGAGCTCGAGCTCCGGGAGGTTTGCGGCTAGTGGGGTTCGGCCATCCGGACGACGTCGTTCTCGCATACCAGCGCGCGCACGAGGGCGCGTCGTCCGCGAAAACGCTCGAGATCGGGGGGACGTTTCGGGCCTACGCCGATCGGTGCGCGGCGAAGAAATGCCGCGCGAAGCGCTCGAGGGACGGCCTCAAGCCGAACCCGACGACGGCGTTCGGGAAGGGCGGCGAGCTCGTCGCGAAGTGTCGGAAGTGTGGGGCGCCGTGGCTGTGGACCGAGGCGTTCGTCCTGGCCGGTGAGTCGCATCCCGGCACGAAGGGCGGGCGTCCACCCGCGGCGCTCCTCCGCTCCGGCGATCTCGCCGCGCTCGTGGGGAAGCTCGAGCAGACCGACGAGCTCGAGGACGGGTTCGCCGAGGTCTACGTCGCATGGCTCTGCGCGGGATCGAAGACGCTCGACGCCGTCGCCGAGGACGCGACGCGAATCAATTTCAAGGGGCGCCCGTGGGCGCGGAAGGACGTCCGGCGGGCCGTCGAGCACGCTCGAGACTGGCTCGAGACGGAGCTCTATCGCCGGGGGCAGCTTGACCGGGAGGGGTGAGAGAATGGGCCGACCGCTGGACGTGGCGACCGTGGCGAAGCGAATCGGGCGGAGCCCGTCGCACGTTCGCCGACTGATCGAATCGGGGAGACTCCCCGCCGTGAACGTGGGGACCGGCCGGCTCCGGCCGACGTATCGACTCGACTCGGACGTCGTCGACGCGTTCCTCGAGGCGAACCCGGGGCGCTTCCCTGACGCCGGCGATTTCGCTCCGGACACTCCCGAGGACCACGTCCGCGCTCGGCTCTCGAGGCGCTGAGGGCCGTCTAATCGCGCAATAGCACCAACACGCGCAAAGGGGTTGCGAGCTCCGGATAGAACCCCCAGGATCGCCCCATCCTGAGAGACGCGCGCGCGGGGGTCGGTCCGGTGACGCTTTCCGCGACGATCGACCTCGAGAATTCGAGCGCGCTCCTCGGAATGGATCGGCTCCGCCGCTCGCAACTCCCATTCGCGCAGGCCCTCGCGCTCACGCGCACCGCGCAGGAGGCGCAGCGAGCCGAAAAGGCCGAGATCCCGTCACGGTTCGAGGTTCGGAACACCTACCTCGAGCGCGGCGTCCGGATCCAGGCCGCGACGAAACGCCGCCCGCAGTCCGCCGTTTTCTGGCGAGCTCCGGGCGGCGCGTCTCGTCGGGGGTTCGCCGATACGCTGGCCCGCCAGGAAACCGGCGGCCTCAAGCGGCCTCGAAAACGCATGATCGCGATCCCCCGGCAGGTCAAGCGGGGGAAATCGGGGCGGATCACGAAACGGAACCAGCCCGCCGCGGTCCTCGACCGGAAACGGACGTTCGTCGCGCCGCTCGGCCACGGCGGCGACCTCGGAATCTATGAGCGCGTCGGCAAGCGGCGCCGTCCGATTCGCCTCCTGTATCACCTCACGCCCCGCACGCTGCGGGTCGAGGAGCGATGGCGGTTCGTCGAGACGGCCGAGGCCACGGCCCGGAAGGTGTACCCAAAGGAATTCGGGAAGGCGTTCGCGAAAGCGCTCGCCACGCGGAGGTGATCGAGTGAGCGTTCCGACGCCGATCGAGGTCGAGGAGGTCCGCCGAGGGTGGGTCGCCGCGACCGAGCTCGAGCACGCCGTCTACCTGATCGCCCGACTCTGCCGTGCCCTCGAGGCGATGGCCGAGAGCGCGCCGCATGGCGGCGACACCTACCGACGGAAGGCGCTCCTCCTGGCCGACGAGGGCCGAGCTCTCCTCGAGCTCCCCGTCGGTCGTCATGGGTACACACACGGGAGCGAGCTCTCGCTCCGCGTGGCGACGTGGATCGCCGCGCAATCGGAGAACGATCTCGCGGAGACGCTCGCCGTCCCCGTCGTCGTGTTCCGACTGGCCGAGGAGTTCGCGCGCGACGTCGTGATCGCCGAGCTCGTGGGCCGCGACCTATTCACATTCGAGGACGGCCAGCGGCCGCGCCTCGGCGAGCTCGTGTCCCTGGCCGCGACCGGGTGAGGGGAAAACGGGTCCTTTCGGCCCGGTTTCTCGTGGGTGACGCGGAGC